>Ga0164297_10000241_pt1 | contig 70533 bp, 59 predicted proteins | sample GEODES058metaG_FD_113539 | JGI IMG/M metagenome (GOLD analysis project Ga0164297, IMG submission 113539) | Dystrophic lake water microbial communities from Trout Bog Lake, Wisconsin, USA - GEODES058 metaG | ecosystem: Environmental > Aquatic > Freshwater > Lake | place: USA: Trout Bog Lake... | reverse complement strand
AGCGCCGTGAACCGGTGGTGCATGGTGTAAAAGCCATTTTGCGAGATCATGACGGACGTATTTGGGTCGGCACGACGAGCGGCTTGTTGTGCTCGGAAACAGGCGAGCCGGATGACTTAAAAAACTTCAGCGGCGTGCCTCGCCGCTACATCCGCGCGCTAACCGAAGATAAGTCCGGCGCATTATGGATTGGCACCGGCAATGGTGAAATTTATCAAGTCGTCAGCAACGCCTCAAAAATGTTCCAGCCGGACGACAAGCTACAAGGCGGTGCGATCTGGTCGGTGCTGGTAGATGATGATGGCACGGTTTGGGCGGGAACTTTTCGCGGCGGATTACTGCGCCTGCGCGATGGCCGATTCACGCGCTACGGCAAGTCAGAAGGTTTGCCGGACAACGTCATCTGCCAAATTCTCGACGACGGTCAGGGCAATCTCTGGCTTGGTTCACATCAAGGAATTTTTCGGGTGACAAAAACAGCGCTCGATGATTTCGCGCGCGGCAAAATTAAATTTGTGCCGTGCATTGACTACGCACGAGCGGACGGTCTGCCGTCACTCGAATGTTCTGGCGGTTATCAGCCGGCCGCGTGGCGCACGCACAACGGCCAACTTTGGTTCACAACGGTCAAAGGCGCAACGTGGATTCAGCCTGAAGAAATCAAGCCAAACCCGACACCACCGCCGGTGGTCATCGAAGAAATTCTGGTGGACGGACGAACGCAAAATTTATCTGCCGATACGCGCGCTGCAATGCTGGAAATCCCACCGGGTAAACATCAGATTGAATTTCGTTACACGGGCTTGAGCCTTGCGTCGCCGGAGCGCGTGCAATTCCGCTACCGACTTTCCGGCGTGGACGCGGGCTGGGTGCTAGCCGGCACGCAACGCTCGGTGCAATATAATCTGCTACCGCCGGGCGATTATCAATTTCGCGTCATCGCGGGCAACAGCGATGGCGTGTGGAACGAATCCGGCGCGCGCTTAAAAATAAAAATTCAGCCACACTTTTACGAAACATGGTGGTTCCAGATGTGCGTGGTGATTCTGATTTTAGGCAGCGTCGCTGGCGGCGTCCGCTATGTGGCTACGCGACGGTTGCACCGAAAAATGGAGGAGCTTGAGCGTAAGCAAATGGTCGAACGCGAACGCACACGCATCGCAAAAGATATTCACGACGACCTCGGTGCGAGTCTGACGCTAATCGCCGTGCTAGGTGACTTGGCCAAAAAAGAACGCGGCGAGGAACGCATTGAAAAAATGTCCGACACGGCGCGCGAAGCTGTGAAATCGTTGGACGAAATCGTTTGGGCGGTGAACCCGCGCAACGACACGCTGGCGCACCTGATTGATTACACTGGTCAATTTGCAGCGAATTATTTGCGCGACGCGGGCATCCGCTGTTTGCTCGATGTGCCCGACCATACACCTGCGCGCGAAGTGCCGACAAATGTGCGCCATAATGTTTTTTTGGTTGTGAAGGAAGCGCTGCAAAACATCGTCAAGCATGCACACGCCAGCGAAGTCTGGTTGCGCATCAGCACGAGCGAATTGCGTTTGCAAATCGAGATTGAAGATAACGGCTGCGGGTTTGACCGCACACCAGCCGATGCGTGGGCTGATGGCTTGCGAAATATGCGCCAGCGCTTAACTGAGGTCGGTGGCGAGTGCCAGATTCAAAGCCACGTCGGTAAAGGCACGATGATTTCCGTTAATCTGGTTTTGCCGAACACATGAAAAATTTCCATCTCATACCTTTATCCGATTACCAAAAAAAAATCCTGTCGTAGAGTAGATTGAAATACCGCCACGCATGAGCATTGCCATTTCCATTGTCGAAGACCAACCAGATATGCGGGAAAGTCTGGTCGAATGGCTCGGCGGTGCGCCCGGTCTGCGCTGCGTCGGCGCGCACGCGAGCGCTGAAGATGCTTTACGCGACATCCCTGGTGAAAATCCTGATGTGGTGCTGATGGACATCAATTTACCAAACATGAACGGCATTCAATGCGTTTCACGGCTCAAAGACCGTTTGCCCAAAACGCAGGTCTTGATGCTGACGACCTACGACGAAGGTGACATGATTTTTGATTCATTGCGCGCGGGCGCGAATGGTTATCTGCTCAAAAATATGCCGCGCAAAGAACTGGTTGAAGCGGTGCAGCAGGTTCACGCAGGCGGCGCACCGATGTCGTTGCATATTGCGCGCAAGGTCATCAACCATTTTCATCGCCCAAAAAAATCTTCTTCGGAACTGGATCAGCTCACCGCGCGTGAACTTGATATCCTGAAATTGCTCGCGAAGGGCTACATGTATAAGGAAATCGTCGATCATCTCAGCATCAGCATGAGCACCGTCCGCACCCACGTCAGCGCCGTGTATGAAAAACTTCATGTCCAGTCCCGGACGGAAGCGGCGATGAAGCTGGTCGGGCAGGCGTAATTTCCCGTCCGCCGTCTTGACTCGGATAAACATCCGATAGGATTTTTTGAGGAATTGAGCTACATTAGAGAACTATCCAGCCAGAAAATATTTTCATTAACCACAACCCTACTCTGTCTATGCATAACACAAACCCAACCCAACCCACCCGTTGCCCGATGTTAAATGCCAAAACGTTAACCCATTCGTTGTGGATTCCTTCCAAAAAGGCTCCAAAAGCCATTCTATTTTGGCTGGCTGCCATGATGACACTGCTGGCAGTCAATGCCGTGCAGGCCGATACATTTTATTCCAAGGGCGCAACGGGCGATCCCACGGTGCTGGCGAACTGGACGAATAGCGCGAACGCAAATCCGGCCAATTTCACTAGCGGTGACACGTTTATTATTTTGAACGGATGTAATTTCACCATTCCAACAGCCACTACTTGGACCGTCAACGCAACGACTACTGGAACGGCGGCTACGGTTCAAATCAACAGCGGCGGAACACTGACGTTTACGCTGGGAACCAGTTCCAACGACAAGCTGGCGCTCGGTGGTAATTTTGTCCAAAACGGAACAGTGGCGGGCACGGCGACGACCAGCACTGGGACGATTGAATTCACTTCCAACGGCGCTTGGACCGGATCGGGAGACCTTTCAAGTCCCAAGATCAATGTTCAGGTTGATGCCGGTGTAACCTTAGATGCCTCGGGTATGAGTGCTGGGTTTGCATTTAGATCAGCCAATACTGACGGTCTTACAGTAAATGGAACTCTCAACATTGGGACGCAAACAATCAATGGCAGCGGCGGTGCTACCACCTTTGCCACCTTTGGTCCTAATAGCGCCCTTATTTGCGCAAACACAGGAGGTTTGGGGACAATTAAGGGCAGTTCAGCTACTGGCACGTTTTACAATTTCAACTCCCTCGCAAAGTTGACATTGCCTACTTCTGTTAGTTTAACTTTCAATGGCGTAGCGGCTCAAACCATAGGATTTATATATAATAATTCTGTTACATCGGGAGTTGGGACGATTACTACCACCGCGTCGACAAACGCCGTAACGGGTGTAGGCACTTCCTTCACAAGTGCATTGGTGGGTTCTCCAATCTTTAACAGCGCTGGAACATTCATCGGCACAGTGGCCTCGGTTGCCAGCACCACTTCTATGACTCTCGCAGTAAATGGTGCTGTCCCAGTGACGGCTGGTGCTTGGTCGTATATTCCGGCGGCAGCTGGGACGATTACTACCACCACGTCGTCAACCAGCGTAACGGGTTCAGGCACTTCCTTCACGAGCGCGCTGGTAGGACTGGCACTTTTGAACAATGCTGGCACATACATTGGCTCAGTAGCCTCGGTTGCAAGCGCCACTTCACTGACTCTCAAGGCAAATGCGGCCGTCGCTGTAACGGGCGGTGCTTGGTCATCCATGTCTTCACCGACGGTCAACGGTCTAACCTTCAACAACAGTGTTGGAGTGAACTTAAACCAAGCGATCACGGCCACTAATCTGACGCTAACCGCCGGCAAAGTCACTGGCAACGTTACCATGGCTAGCGGTGGCAGCATTACCGGCGGCAGCAGCACTGCTTATATTAACGGCCTGTTGACCGTGTCGTTTACTACGGCTCCTAGTTCCGCCTCCTTTACGTTTCCCGTTGGCACTGCCTCTGCGTATTCGCCCATCAGCATTGCAAATTTCACGGATTCCAGCACTGGCACTTTAACGGCCAGCGCTACCGCAACCCAAAATCCTAATCAGGGTTCATCTGGAATTGATGGCACGTTATATATCGCGCGTTATTGGACGCTTACGGGCACCGGATTTTCTTCACCGGCTTATGACTTTACCGGAACATTTGTGGCAGGTGACAACATAAACGGGGCGAACACGGCCAGTTTGATTGTTCAGAAATGGAATGGCAGTAGTTGGGCAAATCCAACCGGCAACTCGTCCACCAGCACCACGGTAACCGGCACTGGTTTCAGCACGTCCTTCGGACAATTTGCGGCGGGTCAGGCTCTGACGACGATTCCCATTCTTGATTCAACGACCAAGACAGCTGTCACCAATACGAGTGCCACGCTCGGTGCTACCTTGGAAAATAACTACAGCGTGGCAGTAACGAACTATGGTATTGTCTGGGGCACTTCAGCCAGTCCGACAACGTCTAGTAACCTAGTTCTTGTCGGAAGCACAACGCCCACGCTGGGAATTCCTTTCACTGCTAACGCCACGGGTTTGCCGGCGGCAACCACGGTTTACTATCGCGGCTATGCCATCAATGTTAACGGTCAAACGGGATATAGCACTAATGGCTCGCTCATAACGCTGGCCAATGAACCCACGACCCAAGCCTCGGGCGTGGTTTGTTCTACTTTGCAGAATGGATCAATACCGATTTCTTGGACGCGGGGAAATGGATCCAAATGCATTGTGCTCGTAAGTGCCAGTTCGCCGGTGAGTTCAGCCCCGGTGGATGGCACGACTTATACGGCCAACGCAACCTACGGCAGCGGCACGCAAATCGGCTCAAGCTATGTCGCCTATCTTAACACCGGCACCAATGTGACGCTGACGGGACTTTCGACCAGCACCACCTACTATGTGGCGGTCTATGAATTGAACGGTTCGGGCGGATCGGAAAACTATCTCACGGTTTCACCGGCGACTGGCAGCCAACTCACTACGTCAATATTTGTTACGACACTAACTTGGACGGGCACGGTAGATACCGACTGGAATAAGACGGGCAACTGGGACAGCGCGCTTATTCCTGATGTAGGAACTGCGGTGGTGATTCCTCTGGCCCCGGCCAACCAGCCGACTTATTCCAACCAGATGACCGCCGCCAGTTTTGGAACTTTGACCAGCGCTGGCACCTTGAACGTCAACACCAACGGGTTTAACTCCGGCGCCCTGACGCTGAACAATGTGGCTGAAAGCGGTCCGGGAACCGGCGCGAAGATGTATGTCGGCAGCGGCGGTGTCGTGAACGTCTCCGGCGCGGTTGTGCTGACCTCCAATGCCTGGATCACAGTGGGCAGCGGCGGTTCCTTGACGGCCAGCGGTGCCCTGAACCTCGGCGTCGCCAGCAGTGCAACTCTTGGCAGCGTTGGCATTGTCACCAACAATGGCGGCACCATCAACGTCGCCTCCACCGGCATTAATCCTGGCAACGGGTCCCTTTCTGGTTCCACCGCTACATCAGGCAACTGCCTGTTCGTTATCAACGGCGGCACGAACAATCTGGGCAATGTGGTTATCAAACGCAGCACATCCACCGGAACCCCAGCCATAGGCAAGGATGGCTTGGCGATTTATGGCGGTCAAGTCACGATGTCCGGTTTGGATGTTGGCAACAACAGCGCCAATTCCTCTTGTAGCGCGCTGGTGGCCGGCGGCATCGTCACCAATAACGGCAGCGTTTTTGTTGCTCAGCTAAACAATCGCGTCTCGCGTTTCCTGCAGACCGGCGGTTTGTTTGTCGTCACCAACTTGGTCAACCCCAATCCGACTTTTGCCGGCTCAATCAACCTTTATTCGGTCACGGGCGGAACGAACCTGGTCGGCGGCATTCTGTTCGGCCCCGCGTCCAGCGGTGCAGGCAATATTTTCTTCACTAACAGCGCGGTTATGTATGTCGGCAGTCAGGGTATCAACGCCAATAGCGGCATTACACTGGCAGCGGCGCTCACCGACGGTAGTCTGCTCGGTGCCTCGGCCGATTGGACGGGTTCGGTGGCAATGAATCTTAGCGGCACAGACACCTTCAAGACGGCTGATTTGGGCGGCACTCCGCACAACATTACTTACAACGGCGTCCTCTCCGGTGCTGGCAATTTGAATATCACCGGCAGCGGTATCCTGACTTTGGGGGCGGCGGACACTTACTCCGGCTCAACCTTGATTGGCAGTGGCACTTTGGCATTAGGCGCATCCGGCTCGCTCGCGAGCCCGCAAATCATGCTCGGTTCAGGCACAACCTTTGATGTGTCGGCGCTCGGTGGTGCCTACAGCCCATCAGCAGCACAGACGATTTCCGGTTTTGGCACCATCAACGGATTGGTCACGGCCACGACTGGCTACATCCAGCCGGGCAGTAATTCCGTCACCGGCACGCTTACCTTTGGTGGCGGCTTGGCAGAAAATGGCGGCGTTACCAACACCTTTGTTTTGCCCGGCGACAAGATTGCCATCGGGTCAGGCACGACACTTTCCGCCAGCGGCGTAAATGTTGTGCAAATCACCGGCGCGTTGTCCGCCGGTGCGGATTACACTTTGTTCGACTACTCGGGCGGCTCGTTTAGCGGCAGTGTTGCCAATTTCACTCTGACTGGCGCAGGCGTGAACGGCTATCTGACAAATGATGTCTCCGCCCAAGCCATTAAGTTGCACGCGTTGTCCTCGTTACGCGCGCCGACCAGCGTTGTCTGGGTGGGTAATTCCACCGCCAACAACTGGGATGCCGGTGTCACCACCAACTGGCTGAACGCCGGTGCACTGGACGACTTTTTGACCGGCGACACGGCGGTGTTCGACAACCAGGGCGGAGTCAATCCGAATGTCAATATTGCCAGTTCCGTTTCACCGGCCTTGGTTGTGGTGAACACCAGTTCCAACTACGTCTTCACAGGCACTGGTTCCATCACCGGTTCCGGCGGAATCACGGTCAGCAACGGTTCGCTCACCATTGCGTCAACCAATTCCTACACCGGCCCAACGGTTCTGGCCGGTGGGTTTTTGATTATTTCCAATATTGCCAACGGCCTTACCTCAAGCCCAATCGGGGCGGCATCCGTCGCCGCCGCCAACGTGGTTTTCAACGGCGGCACGCTGGATTATTTTGGCCCCACGGCGTCCACGGATCACGGCATTACGCTGACCAATGGCGGTGGTGTGATTGATATTGGCGGAGCAGCCACCCTGACCCTGAACGGCTCCATTGTTGGCAATGGTGGCCTGACCAAGATTGACACTGGCAGCTTGACACTTGCCACTGCCAGCAGCTATGGCGGAAATACGGTCGTCAGCAACGGCGTTCTGACTTTGAATGATGCCTCCGCCGCCGGTTCAGGCAGCATCACCCTCTATGGCGGCAACCTCAAGCTCGGAGCCGTTAAGCCCAACAACACTGTCAATGTGGCGGGCAACGCACAGGTCACAGGTGGCAACGGGAGCGGCAACACTGGAATCAAGAATGTCACCGGCAGCGCAAATCTGCTCTTGGCAGTTACTACAGGTGTTTTTGACCTTACCGGTGATATGTCCACCTATTCTGGCAGCATCACGTTCAGCAACGCCGGCGGTGGGGGTGTCCGGTTCAACGGCTCCAAAGGCAGTGCTTTGGCCACCTGGGATTTAGGTGCTGGGCCGATGGATTTAAACGAACGCGCCGGCTCCACCTCCAATAATATCGGTGCCTTGATAGGCGGCTCCAGCACTACGCTTTCCGGCCGCGGCGGATCGGGCAATAGTGGTGCTACCACCTATTACATTGGGGCTAATGGCTTGAATACCATTTTTGGTGGTGTTATTCAAAATGGTAATGGAGCTAGTGGCTCTACTCCCTCAACGGGCTCTCCCACCTCCATCAATAAGGTCGGTTCCGGCACCTTGACGTTGAATGGCGTCAGCACCTTTACCGGCACAGCAGTCGTCAACGGCGGCGCACTCAGCGGTGTCGGCACCATCAGCGGCGCAACCACGTTTAATGCCGGCACTACTCTGTCAGCCGGCACCAATGGCGTCGGAACCTTGACCTTCGGCGGTAACCTGACACTGAATGCCGCTTCAACCAATAGCTTCGCTGTGACTACCGTTGGCGGTGTCAGCAACTCGGTGACCGTGTCTGGCACCTTGAACCCCAATGGCAGCGTCATCAAAATTACTTCTGGCACGTCGCTGGCCGTGGGAACTTACACCTTGTTCAACTACACCGGCATCAGCGGTTCTTTCAACGCGACTCCAGTATTTGATGTCGCTCCGGCGGCAACCGCCTCCATCGTGGATACGGGCAGCGGCCAAATTAATCTGGTAATTGCCACGCCTGGACCGAGCGGCCCAGCGTCCATCACCAACAGCATCAGCGGTTCCACCTTGAGCCTGACTTGGCCCGCCGGTCAAGGTTGGCGCCTCGTGAGCCAGACCAATGACCTAACCACCGGTCTGACCACCAATTGGTTTACCGTTCCCGGCGTCAGCGACGGCAGCGCCACCATCACCGTTGACCCGACCAAACCAACGGTGTTCTACGAACTCGTTTATCCGTGATTTAATTCTGAAACTCACCAGCGGCGGCATCAAGTTGATGCCGCCGCTTTTTTTGTCCGCGCAACTCCGCACTTTTCAAACCCGTTCGCTCTGACTATCCTTCCGTTTCCATTGGACTTCGGCAGCGACAGTTACGCGCGATTCCGGGAAAAATTTCACATGGCACTGATTGTTCAAAAATACGGCGGCACATCGGTCGGCAATCCCGACCGCATCAAGAACGTCGCCAAGCGCGTCGCGGAATACCATTCGCGTGGCGACCAGATTGTCGTCGTCGTCTCCGCGATGAGCGGCGTCACCGACGGCTTGATCAAACTCGCGAAAGACATCGCGCCGCTCCCGAGCGAACGCGAGATGGACATGCTGCTCGCCACCGGCGAACAACAGACCATCGCGCTCACCGCCATCGCGCTTCACACCATCGGCGTCCCCGCCGTTTCCATGACCGGCGCGCAGGCGGGCATCGTCACCGACGGCGTTCACACGAAGGCGAAGATTCACAACATCACGCCCAAGCAGGTTCACGCCGCGCTGAATGCCGGCAATGTCGTCATCGTCGCCGGTTTCCAAGGTGAAACCGCCGCCGGACAAATCACCACGCTCGGCCGTGGCGGTTCGGATTTGACCGCGATTGCACTTGCCGCTGCGCTCAAGGCTGACCTTTGCCAAATTTACACGGACGTAGATGGCGTTTACACAACCGATCCGCGCATCGTGCCGACGGCGAAAAAACTTTCGGAAATTTCCTACGACGAAATGCTCGAACTCGCCAGCCTCGGCGCGAAGGTGATGCAGAGCCGCTCCGTTGAATTTGCCAAAAAATTTGGCGTCGTGTTTGAAGTCCGCTCCAGCCTCAATGACAACCCCGGAACTATTGTGAAAGAAGAAACGAAAAGCATGGAAGGCGTCGTCGTGCGCGGCGTCGCGCTCGACAAAAATCAGGCCAAGGTCACGCTCGTCGGCGTGCCCGACAAACCCGGCGTGGCCGCGCGGATTTTCAAGGCGCTCGGCGATGCGACCGTGAACGTGGACATGATCATCCAGAACATCAGCCACGGCACTGGCACGCCCTCGACCGACATTTCCTTCACCGCCGACAAGCCGGATTTGCTCAAGGCGCAGAAGGTCATCGCCGGTTTGAAGGCCGAGATCGGTTTCAAGGAAGCCATTACCGCCGAGAAAATCGGCAAGCTCTCCATCGTCGGCGTCGGCATGAAATCCCACACCGGAGTCGCGGGCAAACTGTTTGAAACGCTCGCGAATGAGGGCGTGAACATTGACATGATTTCCACGAGCGAAATCAAAATTTCCGTGGTCATCGATCTGGCGAAAGGCGAAGCGGCAGTGAAGGCCGTCCACGCGGCGTTCATTGGCTAAAACCGCGAAAATCCTTTTGGCTTGGATCACGGTGAAGAAATTTATTTTCGCCGAATTCAACCTTGACGGCAATTAGTCTTCGCCTAACGTCCATCCGGTGAACATTGACGAAAAACGTTCCGCGTCCACCACCAAAATTCAAAAGACTGGCCCCATCGCTCACGCGAAATCTACGACAACGTGGTTTGCGCTTTACGGTTTTCTATTCATCTCCATAGCGCTGTTTGCGTATGTGTCAAACGTGCTACTCGGTCCACTGCGACTGCTGGTTCTGAACCCGCCGCTGTTTCTCCGCATCAACGAATTGATAATTTGGTATAGCGGTATTCCGCTCGTCATCGGCACCGCGCTCATCAGTTGGGATTTGCTCCGCAACGTCACGCGCATTCGCGATGCTAAATTTGTCCGCAACGATCCACCGGCAAATCGTTTTCTCACCGTCGCGCTGACAGCTTACAACGACGAACGCAGCATCGGCGGCGCGGTGAACGATTTTTCTGCGCATCCGCTGGTCAAGCGCGTGATTGTCATCAGCAACAACAGCACGGATCGCACAATGGAAATTGTGGAGCAAGCCGGTGCCATCGTGTTCAACGAAACGCGGCAAGGCTATGGCGCGTGCGTGCATCGCGCGCTGCGCGAGGCGTTGAAGTTTGAGGACACCGAACTAACGATGTTGTGCGAAGGGGATCTAACCTTTCGCGCCGCAGACATTGAAAAATTTCTCGCCTACATTCCGCACGCGGACATTGTGAACGGCAGTCGGATTGTCGAACAGCTTCAGGAACGCGATACGCAATTGTCGTTGTATATGCACTATGGAAATCTGTTTGCCGGCAAAGTTTTGGAGATGAAACATCTCGGCGCGGTGTCGCTCACTGATGTCGGCACGACTTACACACTTTGCCGCAACGCGACGCTGCGGGAACTCCTGCCGCAACTTGATCCGCGAATCAATTTGGAGTTCAACGCCTATTTTCTCGATACGGCGCTGACGGCGGGTGCGCGAATCATCGAATGCCCGGTTGCCTTTTATCCGCGCGTCGGCACGAGCAAAGGCGGCAACGTGAACAATCGCATCGCCACGCGATTGGGCTTACGAATGCTGTTTGGAATTTTTGCAGATTGGAGAGGGATTCCACATGACTGACCTCACGAACTGGCGGCGCCACCGCAATCTACTCACGGGCTTGCTGCTCATGCTGGTGGCGTGGGCGATTTATCTGCCGTCAGTGCGTTACGGTTACGTCTATTACGATGATGTGCGGATTCTGCTGAATCATCCTGAATTATACGGACAAGAAAAATTATCCACCGACTTACACGGCATCTTCGTAACCAGTTTTCCCCGCGAAGAACCGTTGTTGTTGCGGGACGTTTCGTGGGCGATAGATAGCCAAATTTTTGGATTCGGGAACGCCTTTGGCTATCACCTCGACAACGTGCTACTCCACGGAATCGTCGTCGCCCTGATGTTTACCTTTTTGCTGGGAACCACGCGGCGTTACGGTTTTGCACTGGCTGTTTCTATTGCGTGGCTGGTGCTGGCGGTTCACACCGAGCCAGTCGCGTGGATCATGGGCCGCAAAGATATTTTGTCCACGCTGTTCATGCTGCTCGCATTGTGCGCGCAAACGCGACGACTGACGGTGGAAAATAATTTTGCGCGCTGCGGATGGTATTTAATCACGCTGGTTGCCTTCATGTGCGGGTTGCTGTCAAAAATCAGCGTGCTGACGTTTCCGCTCGTGCTTTTGCTGCACGCGATTTTTCTGCCCTATCTGAATGGCGAACGTCCGGCGAGTGCGCCCTTTCTCTGGGGACGAAATTTGGCCAAAGAATTTTTTCTATTCGCTCCGGCATTCATCGCCAGCATTTTGGTCTATAGCTGGTATCGCCGAACGCTAACGCAGATGGGTATTCTGGATCGCGGCTACACCGCACACGGGCTGGCGCATCTGTGGAATTTGCTGATGATTGACCCGCTCGTAATCTGGGTCTATGTGCAGCAGGTATTTTCCCCTTGGCATCTGCAAGTGCTTTACACTTGGCCGACCGTGCTTCCTACGTATCCGCACTGGCAAGTTGCCATCTCACTTGCGTCGGTAATTTTATTCAGTGGAATTGGTCTGTGGCTATTTCTCCGCCGCAAAGATATTTTTTTCTATTACGCGGCATTCTTCGTCATCATGGTTCCCTATCTGAATCTGGTCTTTTCCGGAATTTATGTGGCGGAACGGTATGTTTATTTCTCCGCGTTCTGCCTGCTGGCTTTGGTGGCATCAGCGATGACCACCCATTTCCGGCATCCGCAACCGGCTTGGCGTGGCGTTGGAATCACCGTTGCTGTCAGCTTTGCGATTTTGAATTTATTTCAGACTGGCGCGTATCAACCGGCTTGGCGTAATGGTGAAACTCTTTGGCAGTATCATCTCACCTTGCCGCAAACCAGCCCGGCGGCATACGACAATCTGGCTGCTTATTACTATGCCCAAGCCACGGCACAGCCAGGCACACCAGCCATGGCGGCGGCCATGCACAAAATGTCAGTCGTGGTAGATGCCGGCTTAAAACAATTCTGGCCCGACCGCCAGCAACCGCCGCCGCCGGAAACTTATTTTCTCTTCTTCCTGCAATCCATCGTGCAGGAAGTCAAAGGCGAACCAGCAGCGGCTTTGGAGAGCTTACGGACTGCCGACCGGCTGCATCCAAAATTTGATTCCACCGAACTCAACTTATCGCGCCTGTATCACAAGCTGGCCGGAATAACTGCTGATTCAAAGCAGCGTGAAACTTACGCCATCGCCGCGCGCGATCACTTCATGGAATACACCGCGCTCGTTTATCGCGGTCGCGCAGCCACGCCAGAAGATCAAAAAGAATTGGCGGAATTAGAAGCTGCATGTTCCGCCGCGAGTAATCCAGCGAACATAAAATAATTTCTGGAAATTAATTTTGGCAATCAGAAACGGAAGGCCACGACGTGCGCGTCTTCGTAAAACGGTTCGCCAAGCTCCTTGCGATATTGATTTCGCAAACGATCTAAGTCAGGCAGTGGCTGCGTCACTGCGGGCAGTTGCGCCTCGAAACGTTTGTGCAAGACCACATACTCAACTCCGCGCGCACGCATCGCTGCGAGATTGTTCATGTCCATCAGGTTGCGAAATTTTAGCTGTGATGGCTCGCGAATAAGGCTCAAGACTTGGTCAATGTATGTGTTGCCATAAATGTTGCCAGCGGCCAGTCCCTGAGCCAGCAAAACATCAGCCGCGTAACCGACAATTACCGGTCGCCGATGGAAATGCTGGTAATAATAGAACGGATTAAAATGATCACCAATCATCATGGGATACTCGACGATGGGGCGCGCGCCCGGTTCGTCCGCAAGCTTTTCGTAGAAAGGAGACATCTCATCCACGCGAATGGTCGTAATCAACGTAAAGCTGGCCGGTGTAATGTCGCTGTAAAAAGATTGCCGCCAGTCAATGGCTCCGTAGCGGTGCTGATACGCGCCGTGGCTGGTGAAATTATTCGGCACATTGTAGCACTGCGGCAACGGCCCGGTAATGACGAACGCCAACACGCAAGCGATGGCAATTAAGTTTACCAGCACCGGCTGTAAAATCGCGCGGGTGGCAACCGCTGCCAGCGCGGTTTGAATGCCACACGCCACGAATAATAGACTGACCGGCACCAGCGGGATGCAATAACGCGTCAGCACAATCGCGCTCTGCGCCGCATCTGGGCGTGACAAAACTAGCGCCAGCGCGTGCAGCGGAAAAAGGCTCACCAGCATCCAGCCGAACCACGGCTGGCGACGGCATTGCCCGACTGCGCCGACCACGAACGCCGCCCAAAATAAAATTGCCAACACCGGTTGCCCCGTGCCGCTAATCAGCAGCGCGATTTGCGGCAACGATTGCAAACTGAAGGTTCCCTTGAGCGCAATGGTAAAAAACGTGCTTTGTATCGAATGCACCAGCGCCGGCAAAACTAAAACGGCGCTACCGCCCGCCACGAACAATGTCACCCAGAGCCATTGCCGAAACGTAATTCCAATCGGCGCACCGAGTGATTTGCCAGACCAGCGTTTCCAAATAATAAAAACAATTGCCGCCAGCAGCGGCGCGGTCACGGTAACGACTGCAAACAAATGAAAATAAATTGCCAACACGCCCGTGACCGCGAAGCCAATTGCCGGACGCAAACCGCCGGATTGCAGCCAGCGCGCGGCGAACAAAAGCGCGGCGAACGCCAGCAACGCCACCGCGCTGTAAGGCCGGCAGATGCGGCTGTAAAAAATCAGCAGCGGAGAAACCGCCAACAGAAACCCCAGCCAGACGGCGCCTTGCGTGCCGATTAATTTCCGCGCCAGCAGCGGGCAAACCAAAACGCACAACACGCCGCAGACCAGCGAAGGCAGACGCAGCAGCAATTCAGACCAGCCAACGGTCGCGCCCAAAACCCAAGTGTAAAAATTTAACGGAATGCAGGTCGCGCCAGGAATGGAAAAATGCGTCAGCAACCACAAAGGGGATTTGCCGATGACGTAATACAAGCCATGCCATTCGTCATCGCCGAAAACTTGATCTGTGAGCAAATGCCAGCGCAGCCAGAGGCCGGACAGAAACGCAATCGCCAGCGCGAGCGCAAAAGCCGAATTTTGATTCAACCGCCACGGAATTTTCATCCGCCAAGACTAGGCCAAAACGAGGCGCGCTGGCAATCTTCCCGCCGTCATTGCCTTTTAAGCGGCAGAAATAAATTTGACCACATTGCGCCAACTGACTAGTTTGTCCATGTGAATCAAAACTTAAACCTGCTGCTTACGAACGCGCTGCTGACCAGCGCGGCAGTTGGGTTTTGATGCGTTCACGAGAATTTATCAACCCACTGCCAAACGGCGGTGGGTTTTTTGTTTTAACCTGACCGCCGGATGGCAATAATCAGAAAGCCAGACCATGCAAAAAGATCCGTCCAAGAAATACCAGCCGTTCCAACACGCGCCAAAGTTGACCGACCGCCAGTGGCCGAGCCGCACGCTCACGCATGCGCCGCGCTGGGCGAGCGTGGATTTGCGCGACGGCAATCAGGCGCTTGCGGTGCCGATGAACATTTCGCAGAAGTTAGAATTGTTCCAGACGCTCGTGAAAATTGGCTTCAAAGAAATTGAAGTTGGTTTTCCATCTGCGTCAAATACGGAATTTGCCTTCAACCGTTTACTCATCGAGAAAGGCCACGCGCCAGATGATGTCTGGTTGCAGGTGCTTGTTCAGGCGCGCGAAGATTTGATTGAGCGAACTGTGGAATCTTTGATTGGCGCGAAGAAGGTAATCATCCACATGTATAACTCGACGTCGCCCGCGCAGCGTCGCGTGGTGTTCGGCAAGTCGAAGGACGAAATCAAAGCCATCGCCGTGAAAGGCGCGCAGATGATCAAGGATCGTTTGCACCGGCTCACGGCGGGCGGCACGGAAGTGATGCTCCAGTATTCGCCCGAAAGTTTCAGCATGACGGAAGTGGAATACGCGAAGGAAATTTCCGAAGCCGTCATGGATGTGTGGCAGCCGACGCCACAGCACAAAATGATTTTGAATCTGCCGGACACGGTGGAAGTCGCGATGCCCAATGTTTATGCGGATCAAATCGAATGGATTTGCCGTAACATTAAAAACCGCGAGTCGCTCATCATTTCTTTGCACACGCACAATGACCGTTGCACCGGTGTGGCCGCGACCGAACTCGGCATGCTCGCCGGCGCAGATCGCGTTGAGGGAACTTTGTTCGGCAACGGCGAACGCACGGGCAATTTGGACATCGTCACCGTGGCGTTGAATCTCTACATGCACGGCATTGATCCGAAATTGGATTTCTCCAATCTGGCTTCGATCATTGATGTCTATGAACGCAGCACCGGCATGACCGTGCCACCGCGCCAACCTTACGCGGGCGAACTGGTTTTCACCGCCTTCAGCGGCTCGCATCAGGACGCCATTAAAAAAGGTTTGGCCGAACGCGAAAAGAATTCCGGTCATTGGGATGTGCCGTATCTCACGATTGATCCGGCGGACATCGGCCGCAAATATCAGGAAGTCATCCGCGTCAACTCGCAATCCGGCAAAGGTGGCGTGGCGTATTTGCTCGAAAGCGAATTCGGTATTTCCCTACCCAAAGATTTTCAGCGCGAGTTCGGTCCGATTGCGAATGACGCGGTGGACAAACTTGGCCGCGAGGTTTCCGGCGCGGAACTCAAGGCGATGTTTTGGAAGGAATACGTTGAACGTAATTCGCCGTGGCAATTGTCGAGTTTTGAAACCGAAAGCAAAAATGGCGTGGTAAAATGTCGCGCAAAACTTTCGCGTGCCGGGCAGCCAACCGAATTTTCTGGCGAAGGCAACGGCCCGCTGGCGGCGCTCGTCCACGGATTTTCGCAAGTCGGCGTGCCGCGCTTTGAGATCGCTAATTACAGCGAGCACGCGTTGAGTTCCGGCGAAACGGCGGCCGCCATCGCCTACATCCAGATTAAAACCGCCGACGGCAAATCGCGTTGGGGCGCGGGCGTGGACACGAACATCGAACTCGCCTCGGTCAAAGCCGTGTTGAGCGCATTAAACCGGCTGTGATTTTTGAACGCCTCTAAATCCCGCTCGTCAAATGCGAACGAACTGTTAAATTAAAATTCAAATGAATCTGCGCCTGATTTTTATTGCCGCCGTCACGATTTTTTCTTTCGCCGCCGGAATTTTTCCCGCTGCCGCCCAGCCGAACAGCGCCATTACCTCCGCGCCAATTTATGCGCCGGATTACACACACTCAGGTGAACCGCTGCCGGATGGCGTGATTGCGTGGGACGGACTGCTCAAGTCCACCAGCGCCACGAACGGACAAGATTTTGCGCGCTTCGTTTTTAATTTTACCAACGTCGCCAGCAAGACGGAAATCGGCTGGGCGACCAACGTTGTCAGCGTTACCAATTACACAACGATTACCAATGCCGGTTTCTGGGCGTCGCTTTGGGGTAATAATATCAAGCGAATCGCGCACGTCACCACGAGCACCAATACGGTCATTGCCACCAACTTCACGCCGACTGCCGTCACGATTTTGAGCGTGCATCCGGGTTGCAGTTGCACCACGGCGGAGCTGCCGCCGTTGCCGTGGACAATTCCTGCTGGCTCGAACGGACAGATAAAAGTCAGCGTCAACCTTGCCGGAAAATTCGGCACGCTGTTCAAGCAGGTCAACGTCGCAACGGAACAGGGCAATAAAAATTTGATGCTGCGGATTGATATATTGCCGCCGCCGCCGGAACCGGAAATGACCGAGGCGCAACGCGACGCGGGTATTGCTGCGGCAAAAGTTGACCGGCAGGCCGTCTTCAAAAACGATTGCGCCAGTTGCCATCTCAAAAAAGTGGAAGGCAAATACGGCCAACAATTATTCGACGCCCTCTGCGTCATTTGCCACGAAGCGCCGCAACGCGCCACGATGGTTCCTGATTTGCACAATCTGAAAGTGCCGACGAATGAAGAATTCTGGCGTGCATGGATCACGTCCGGCAAAGCGGGTTCACTCATGCCCGCGTTCTCCACCGCGCAAGGTGGTCCACTGAACGATTTGCAAATCGCCTCGCTCGCCGCGTATCTCAACGCGATTCTGCCATCGCACGTCCCGCCGACCGAGACGAAGTGAAGTCCACTTGCGGAAATTTTTCCGCCCGCTATCCTGTCAACCATGACAGCGAAACCGGTTGACGCGACAAATCACCAGAAACTTTCCACGCTCGGCGAACGCGTTCTCGGCGGCGGACATATCACGCGCGACGAAGCGACGTGGCTGTTCAATCTCGAAACCTCCGCCGACATTCTTGATTTGCTTTCGTGGGCGAACCGCATCCGCGAAAAATTTAAGGGCAACAAGATTCACCTCTGTACCATCGTCAATGCCAAGGCCGGCGCGTGTTCGGAGAATTGCAGCTTCTGCTCGCAGTCGTCGCATTACCAGACCGGCTCACCGAAGTATGGATTCATCGAACCCGAACCGGTGAACGAAGCCGCCGACGAAGCGAACAAGAATCAAGTCACCGCCGTCGGCCTCGTCGCCGCGTGGAAAGGTCTCAATGAAGGCCCGATGCTCGACGAAGTCTGCGACCGAATCCGCGAATTGAAGGCCGGTGGCAAAACGCGCCCCGACGCCTCGCTCGGCATCATCAAGAAACAGGAAGTTGCCAATCGCCTGAAGGAAGCCGGCCTCGAATGTTACGGCCACAACCTCGAAAGCTCGCGCCGCTTTTTTCCGCAAACCTGCTCCACACACACGTTCGACGACCGGCTCGAAACCATCGGCTATCTGAAAAAAGCCGGCATCAAGATTTGTTCCGGCGGCATCATCGGCATGGGCGAGACGCGCGCCGACCGCTGCGACCTCGCGTTTGAATTGAAAGCCATCGGCGCGAACGTCGTGCCCGTGAATATTTTGAATCCAATTCCCGGCACGCCGTTTGCCAAGAACGAGCCGCTGCCCGTGATGGAAATTCTCAAGACCATTGCGTGCTTCCGCTTCATTTTGCCGCGCCAGGAAATCATGATCGCCGGCGGCCGCACCGTGAACCTGCGCGACGCGCAAAGCATGATCTTCATGGCCGGCGCGAGCGCGCTGATGGTGGGCAACTATCTCACCACGCTGAACCAGCCCGTCGAAAAAGATCTACAGATGCTCAAAGACCTCGGCCTCGACCCGAACTGGGACAGCCACGATTTCAGCGATCAGGAAGACGGCGGCTGCGGGTGTGGAAATGGAAAGTGCGAGACGGAAACGGTGACGGCTTGACCTCACGCAAAGGCGCAAAGCCGCCAAGTTAAGAAAATCCCATTGCGACTTCGCGCCTTTGCGTGAAACTTTTTCCGCAAAAAAAACGGCGGTGTCATTGCTGACAACCGCCGTTTGAATTTTTACGGACGAATCACATGTGCGCGATGATGTTGTCGCCAAACTGCGAGCATTTGATTTCCGTTGCGCCGTCCATCAAGCGGGCGAAGTCGTAGGTGACTTTTTTGGAACCGATCGCGCCGTTGAGGCCTTTTAGAATCAAGTCCGCAGCTTCGGTCCAGCCCATGTAGCGCAGCATCATTTCGCCGGACAACACGACAGAACCCGGATTGACCTGATCTTTGTTCGCGTATTTAGGAGCCGTGCCGTGCGTTGCTTCAAAAATCGCGTGGCCGGTTATGTAATTCACATTGCCGCCGGGCGCGATGCCGATACCGCCGACTTGCGCAGCGAGCGCGTCGCTCAAATAATCGCCGTTCAGATTCAGTGTGGCGATGACGTCGAAATCTGTCGGGCGCGTGAGCACCTGTTGCAACGCGATGTCGGCGATGGCGTCCTTGATGATGATGCCCGCGCCGGGTTTGCCTTCGGGAATCTTGCGCCACGGTCCGCCGTCAATCTCGACGGCGCCAAATTCGCTCTTGGCGAGTTCGTAGCTCCAATCGCGGAAGCCGCCTTCAGTGAACTTCATGATGTTGCCCTTGTGGACAATCGTGACGGATTTTTTCTTTTCGGTGATGGCGTAAAGCATCGCCGCGCGGAAGAGCCGTTGCGTGCCGGTTTTGGAGACGGGCTTGATGCCGATGCCAACAACTTCCGGCGTTTCACCGAAACGAATTTTTTTGAAGTCCTTCGGGAAATTCGTTTTGAGAAATTCAATCGTCTTGAGCGCAGCTTCTTTACCCGCTTCAAAATCAATGCCGGCGTAAATGTCTTCCGTGTTCTCACGGAAGATGGTCATGTTGACTTTTTCGGGATGCTTCACAGGCGAGGGAACGCCGGTGAACCATTGCACGGGACGCAGACAAACGTAGAGATCGAGCATCTGGCGCAGCGCGACGTTGAGCGAGCGGATACCGCCGCCAACGGGCGTGGTCAACGGCCCTTTGATGCCGACGAGAAATTCCTTGAACGCGTCGACGGTGTCATCGGGCAACCAGTTGTTGAATTTTTTGAACGACTCTTCACCGGCGAAAACTTCCATCCAGGAAATCTTGCGTTTGCCACCATAAGCTTTGGCCACCGCCGCATCAAACACGCGCACACTGCTCGCCCAGATGTCCGGGCCCGTGCCGTCGCCACGGATGAAGGGCACGATGGGATTTTCCGGGACGGTGAGTTTGCCATTGGCGATGGTGATTTTTCCGCCAGTGGGAACGGTGCAAGTAGTGTAGGCCATAGATTTGATTTTAGTTAATTCCTTCGACCAATGAAAATGCCGAACGCGTGAAAAATCAAGGATAGAAAACGCCGGACAGCAAAAAGTCGTCCACGAAAAATTCACGGACGACTTGAGATTGGCAGAATATTTTTATGCGCCGCCGACCAGCTTCGTCGTGGAAGTGGTGTCGCCGAAATGCGTTTTCACCTTGGCGACCGTGTTGGCGACGGACAAACCATATTTGTTGCGCAGTTCGTCCTGCGTCGTGGCGTGTTCGATGAATTGATCCGGCCAACCAATGCGCACAACGGGCGTGGTGACGGTCTTTTCGCTCAACAGTTCCAACACCGCCGAACCGTAGCCGCCCATGATGACGTGATCTTCGAGCGTCACAATCAAATCCGCCTCGCGACCGATTTTTTCGTGCACCGCTGCGTCAATCGGCTTGGTGAAACGCGGATTGATGACCGCGACGTCAAAACCTTCCGCCGCGAGTTGCTCGGCGGCTTTTTTGGCAATCGCATTCATCGGTCCCAGACCGAACAGCGCAACTTTGCGTTTGCCGCTGCCGGCAAAATTCTGCTGCACGATCGCTTTACCGACTTCGATGAGCGCCGGCTCGTCTTTCACGGGCACACCTTCCGCCGCGCCGCGCGGATAGCGGATGAACGTCGGATGATTGACCGTCGTGACAGTGAACATCATATCCGCCAGTTCGTCCTCGTTCGCCGGCGCCATGGCGATGACGTTCGGAAAACAGCGCAGATACGCGATGTCGAAAATACCGTGATGCGTCGGGCCGTCGTTCGCAGAAAGTCCGGCGCGATCCATGCAGAAAATCACCGGCAAATCCTGCAAGCAAACGTCGTGATGAATGCAGTCGTAAGCGCGTTGCAAAAATGAAGAGTAAATCGCCACGATGGGACGCAAGCCCATCGTCGCCATGCCGGCGGCAAAAATAACGCCGTGTTCCTCGGCGATGCCGACGTCGTAGTAACGCTCCGGCATTGCTTTTTCCAAATGCTTCATGCCCGTGCCACTCGGCATCGCGGCGGTCAGACCGACGACGGCTTCGTTTTTCTTCGCAAGCTTTACGCACGTTTGGCCCATCACGTCCTGATACATCGGCGGCGTGCCGGGCTTGGCAGCCGGCGTTTCGCCGGTCGTGGCGTTGTAAGGTCCAAGTCCGTGAAATTTTTCCGGCTGTTTCAACGCGGCTTCAAAACCTTTGCCCTTCTGCGTCAAAACGTGAATGACAATGGGATGATCGCACGTCTTGGCAAATTCCAGCGTGCTGATGAGCAACGGCAAATCGTGTCCGTCAATCGGGCCAAGATAACGCATGCCCATTTCCTCGAACAACTCCGGCGAGCCATGACCACCGCGACCGTCAGACTCAACGAGGCTCGTGGTCGGCTTCAGGCCGACGCCGGTCAATGCACCTTTGAAACCACCTTCCGCGCGATGCGCGAGTTGCAACGCGAGTTCGCCCTTCGGCAATTTGCGGACGAAATTTTCAAAATCCTTCGCCAGCGAATTGTAGCGCGGATTCGTGATGAGCTTGTTCAGGTAACCGGAGATTGCGCCGACATTTTTCGCGATGCTCCATTCGTTGTCGTTGAGAATGCCGATAAATTTCTTGGTCGTGTGCGCGACGTTGTTCATCGCTTCAAACGAAATGCCGTTCGTCAGCGCAGCGTCACCGAAAATACAGACGACCTGTTCATCCGAGCCGCGTTTGTCGCGCGCCGCCGCCATGCCGAGTGCAGCAGAAAGCGCCGTGCCCGCGTGACCCGCGCCAAACGAATCGTGTTCGCTCTCCGTGCGCAGCGCAAAGCCGTTCAAGCCATCGGTCTGGCGAATCGTGCGAAAACGATTTTTGCGTCCCGTCAAAATCTTATGAACGTAAACCTGATGGCTCACGTCCCAGACAAATTTGTCCTTCGGCGTGGTGAACACCTTGTGCAGCGCGATGGAAAGCTCGACGACGCCGAGATTCGGACCGAGATGGCCGCCGCCTTTGGCGAGGCCTTCGATCAGCTCCGTGCGGATTTCGCCCGCGAGTTCCTGCAATTGCGGCACCGTAAGTTTCTTAACGTGCTCCGGTCCGTCCACCATGTCCAAGTATCGACTCATAAATTATTCTTCCGACGTTTCAAAAGATTTCAATTTCAGATCGCCCGCCGCGGTTTTTTCCAGCTGCTGGATTTTCACTTCCGCTTCCGCCAGCTTTTCCTGACAAATTTTCACCAGCCGTGCGCCCTCTTCGTAACGCGCCAACAAAGTTTCCAACGGCAAATCATCCGACTCCATGGCCTCCACCACGCCCTCAAGTTTCTTGAGCGCCTCTTCAAACGGCAAGCTTCCCTTGGCCGTGTCACCGGCCTTGGCTGGTTTTGACATCCGAAAACAATAGAAAATAACCGCGTCCGCGTCCAGCGCGGAGACGGAACAATCACGGTTGAGCCGTGCTGAAAACTTCGCCTTTGGCAAGTCGCGTTTTTAATTTCTGACCTGCCTTGATCTTCGCCGCGTCGCGCAAAACCTTGCCGCTCGCCACGTCCGTCGTGATGGAATAACCGCGTGCCAAAACTTGCTCCGGACCCAGTAAATTCAAGCGTTTTTCCAGTTGCTTCAAAACTTCCTGACGCGCTTTCAAAATCTGCGACGGCTTCGCGCGCAAAAATCTACCCGCGAGATTTTGCAAAACGAGTTGGCGGGAACGCGCCGCCGTTTTCAATCCGCGCAACAAGCCGAACTGCAAATCGTCCAGCCGCTGCAACGAATCATCTAGTTTGCGGCGCGGATGCAAGCGCACCAACCGGCCGGCGAGCGATTCAAAATTTTCGGTTTCGATGCGCATCCGCCGCCGCACGCGTAGTTGCATCAAGTTCATCGCGTCGCCGACCAACTCGTGACTGGCAAAAACATTTTCCGTGATGATTTCCGCTGCCACACTCGGCGTCGCCGCGCGCACGTCCGCCACAAAATCAGCAATCGTAAAATCAATTTCATGGCCGACAGCGGACACGACCGGAATTGCCGACTCAAAAATCGCGCGCGCCACGGGTTCTTCGTTGAACGCCCACAAATCTTCCAGCGAACCGCCGCCGCGCGTGACCAAAATCAAATCCAGATTGCCAAAATCATTCAGCGTCCGGATTGCCGCCGCAATTTCCAACGCCGCGCCCTGCCCTTGCACGCGCGCGGGTGCGAGAATGATTTCCAACGCCGGATTTCGCCGTTGGACGACGTGCAGCACATCGCGAATCGCCGCACCGGTGGGCGACGTGACCAATCCGATGCGCGCCGGAAATTTCGGGAGCGCGCGTTTGCGTTCCGCTGCGAACAAACCTTCCGCCGCGAGCTTCTGTTTCAGTTTTTCAAACGCGACTTGCAGTGCACCTACGCCCTGCAATTCAACGTCGCGCACAATGAGTTGATATTGGCCGCGCGCTTCGTAAACCGTGACTTCGCCTTGCAGCAAAACTTTTTGTCCATCGGCCAGCAAGTCGCGTTGCGCCACTATTTCACGGCTGAACAGCACGCAACTCAACTGTGCGCCCGCATCTTTGAGCGTGAAATAAATGTGGCCGGAACTTTGCGCGCGCAGGTTCGTGATTTCGCCGCTGACCCAGACCGTGCCGATTTGTTTTTCCAGCAGCGCGCGGACGCTGCCCGTCAGTTCCGAGACGGACAAAACTTTGCGTATTTCTGCGGGCGAAAATAATTCACCGAAGTCCCACTGCGATTTTGCTGGTTTGCTCATGTGCCAAAATTTAACCACAGATGGACACAGATAAACACGGATAAGTTATTTGCCATGATGGTTTTGGAATCTGTGTCCATCTGTGTTTATCTGTGGTTGAAATGAATGGCCGCATGGACGGCGGCGACGAGTGCATCCACGCGTGTCGCCAATGGAAAATCCGACGGCGCTTCGAGCGTGTAACCTTGCCGTGATTTTTGCGTGATGAGATAAAATGCTTCCGGCCAGTCGGGACGTTCCTGCGGCAAAATGTTTGGGCGCACAATTCCATTTTTCGCCGCACGACCCTCGATGATTTCCGAGAAATCAATCGGGCAAACCTTTTTTACCGCTTTAATTATTTTTTCCGCACGCGACACTTTCGCGTCGGGATTTTGCTCGTAAAGATAGAAGCCGTGCGATTCCCAATCTTCGTGCAGGCAAAGATACAAATCAAATTTTGGTTGTCGCTCCAGCCAAGCGATATGTGCGCGCGTTTCGGCGGCTTTGGGATTTCGGTAGTCGCGATTTAAGTCAATGTTATCAACGTTCCCGCGCTGGTTCAAAGTGAAGCCAATGGGATTCAAACACGGCAGCAAAAAAATTTCCACATTCTCCGGCCAGCGATTTTCTTGAATCAATTTTAGCGCGGCCAGCGGCGCGGCAGGTTCGTCGCCATGAATTCCCGCTGAAATATAAATTCTGGCTAATGGCTGCTGGCTGCTGGTTGCTGGTTGGCGTTGCAGCGCGTGCCACTGGAATCCACCAACCTCGTGAAAAAATTCCGAAGCCCAGCCGTGCCGCTGCGCCGCCGTTTCAATCTCACGCAACACGGCGCGGACATCAATCGTCTCGCCGTGGTAGCTGCCGTGATTTTTACCGAGCTTTTGCACGCGGAGAATTTCACGCAACGGCGCAAAAACGCAATGAAGTTTTATTCATCGGCTGGCGAATGAGCCGCGATTTAATTTTGGTTGCCGCAGCGAAAATATTTTCTTCACGCCAAACGCCAGAGCGTAAACGACACCCAGTAAAACCACATCGGACGGACCGACCGGCCAATCCCACTGATACGCCAGCCAGAAACCGAGCAACGAGCTCACGCCACCAATCAGCGAGGCGAGGATGACAAACCATTTCATGTTACGCGCGAACAGGTGCGCGGTCAGCGGCGGGATGAGCAAAAATCCGAACGCGATGAGCGGCCCGACGCTCAACACGGCGACGCTCACGGTCAGGCCGATGAGTAAATACAGCACAGCGTCCCACGCCAAAACATTTTTGCCGAGCGTCGCGGCCATCGCGCGATCAAAGGATACGAGCAATAATTCTTTATTGAACAGTCCCAGCACGACCAGCACAAACGCGAGCGAAATCGCGGTTAAGCCGAGGTCGAAGTTGGAGATGGTGATGATTTCGCCTTTCAACAAATCCAACCAGCCGGCTTCGGCGACGCGATTTTTTGAAAGCAGTAAAATGCTTAACGCCGTGGCGACGACATAAGCCGTGCCGAGCCGACCTTCCGCCGAGCCGCGTCCGCGCCGTACAAGCAAGGCGAGAATTAAAATCGCGACGAGCGTGAACACCGTCGAGCCGATGAAGGCGAGCGTGTGTGCATGTTCCTCGGCGCTGTTCACGGTCAGGCCGAGCCACACCGGCAACGACAGCGCGACGGCGACGCCGGTCGAGGAAATTTGCGGCAACGCGACGCCCATGAACACGAGCCGCCGCAGCACGAGAAATACGCCGACCAGCGGACACGCGAAACCAACGAGCACACTGGTGTAAACCGAGTTTCGCAGGAGAAAATCCGGCGACAAAATTTCTTTGAACGATTCCATATCAACCAACCTCCATTTCAAAAATCTCAGACATGTTTTCCGGCGTGAATAATTCCGCCACCGTGCCGCACAGCACCGTTCCATTGTGCAGCCAGACGATTTGCTGCGCGTGTTTTTTGACGAGGGGCAAGTCGTGCGTGACCAGCAAGACGGTCAAGTTACGTTCTTTATGGATTTGTGAAATGAATTCCAGCAGCGAGTGCGTCGCCGCCACGTCCACGCCGGCGGTAGGTTCATCGAGGACGAGCAAATCCGGCTTGGTCGCCAGCGCGCGCGCGATGAGGACGCGCTGTTTTTGTCCGCCGGACAACTGGCTGAATTTTTTCTGCGCGAACTCGTCCGCCGTCGTCGCGTGCAGACATTCACGGACAAAATCTTTTTCCGCGCGCGACGGAAAACACCCCGCACCGACGCGACCGAACGCGCCCATCAACGCCACATCAAAACCGGTGAGCGGATACAATGGATCAAACTGAATCGCTTGTGGAACATAGCCAAAAATAGGTTTTACGCCGTCCGCACCGATTTGAATTTTGCCGCTGACCGGCGGTTGCAATCCGAGCAGCGTCTTGAGCAAAGTTGATTTGCCCGTGCCGTTTGCGCCGAGAATGGCGGTGAAACTGCCGCGCGCAATCGTCAGCGAAATACCGGACAGCACGGCCTGGCCATCGTAACCGATGGCCAGGTTTTCGAGCGTGATGAGGGAAGTGTTCATGGTTTTTTCAATGCGTTCGCAGTCGTGTTCACGATGTAATCCATCTCGGCGATGTAAGTCGCGGTGTCCGGCACGCCGCCGGGCATGATGGGCAGCTTTACAAGCGACGCGCCGGTTTTATCCGCGATGAGCGCGGGGACTTTTTCCGGAAATTGCGGTTCGCGCACGACGAGCGGAACGTGTTCCGATTTCATCGTGGCAATCAATTCCTCGATGTGGCGTGGCGTCGGGTCAATGCCCGGCTTCAATTCAATCGTGCCGAAATAAACCAATCCAAAGCGTGCGGCGAAATACGGCCAGTGTTCGTGATAGGAAACAAATTTGGTTCCTTTGAACGGCGCAAGTTCGCTTTGCCAACCGGTGATTTTTGCGTCGAGCGCGGCGAGATAGGCGTCGCGATTTTTCGTAAAATCCGCCGCGTGTTCCGGCGCGACGGCGACCAGCGCATCACAAATATTTTGCACGGCAATTTTCGCCAGCACGGGGTCGAGCAGATAATGCGGATTGCCGTAAGGATGCACATCGCCTTCGGAATGATCGGTGGATTTCGGCACGTCCACGGGTGTCACGCCTTTCGAGCAATCCACATAACCCTGATGTCCGGGCTGGATGCGCGGGTTGCGACTCGCCTCCAGCAGCGCGGGCAGAAACGCGTGTTCGCAATCGAAGCCGACGAGCACAACGAGACCGGCGCGATTGAGCAACGGCACGAAGCTCGGCCGCATCGGCACGCCGTGCGTGTCTTCGACGCCCGTGGCGAGACTGCGGACTTCGACAAATTCACCACCAACATTGCGCGTAAAATCCGCGAGGTCGGTCAGCGTGGTGACGACGTGAATTTTTCCGGCGAAGGTTTGCGTTGCGCCGAGCGTCAGGACGAGGAACGAGAGACAGAATAATTTTATTTTCATAATTTTAATTTTTAAGTTTTACCGTTGTTGCCAGCCGTGGGAATGCGCGCCGATGATCCAATTCCATTGGAGATAAACGGTGTCGTTGGGCTGGTTGCCGGTGGCGGCGTTCGGTTGCGTGTGCGTGTATTGCAGGCGCAGTTGATTCCAATGACTGATGGCCCAGGTGATGTAAGGCGAATAACCATAAGTCTGACCGGCGCTGTTTTCGTCGTTCTGCAAGTATTCAAACAGGAAGCCGCCGCTCCAACTGCGACTCCATTTGTAAGTCAGATAGGAATACATTCCCACGCGCCGACGGTTTCGTTGAACGCACCGCTGCCGTTGTTGCTGGCGAGATATTGATTGTCGCTGTAAAGAACTTCGTTGCCCCACGTCAGGCTGTTGAATTGATTGTCGCGCAGCGGCACGTAGCTCAATTTCAGATCGCCGCCGACGAGCTGACGTTTCGTTTCCGTGAGCGTGGTCACGCCGTTGGGCTGCAACTGTGCATCCACATTTCCCGAATCAGGATTGAACAAACCGGACACGCCGCCTTCCAACTGCCAGTTGTCGCTCAAGTCAAAAGACGTCGAGAGCCGTCCGAAATAATTCACCGCACCGAGCGAACGATAGCTGCCCACAGCATCCGGATTATCGCCGAACTGCGTGCCGAAACCGCCGGTGAAGTTGACATAATGTTCCATCGGCAAAAGCCAGCTCGCTTGCGCGCCCGCCGTCTTGGATTCGCCGCCGATGTATTGATCCAGCACCATCGGCCGATTCACGAACGGCAATTCGTGATCATGGATGTAAGCCAGCCGACCAAACTCGCCGAAGAATTGTCCCGCCGTCAGCGTCAGATTTCCCGGCAGCGACGTCGTCTGCAACGCCGCTTCCTCCACGTCGAGCGACGTCTCGCCCGTCGAGGCATCAGCCGAGCCGTTGATGACCACCCAACCCTTCGCGAACGGATCCACCGAGGCGGACGCATTCAGTTCTACCGAGCGTTGATACACGTCAAATCCGCCCGGATAACCCGTGCCATTCTGCGGCGTGCCCTTGCTCTGCTGCGAAAAAATCGTCTCGCCCACGAGCCCGATGGCCGGATTGAATTCACTCGGCAACGTCTTCTTCTGCGCCTCGATGACGTTGTCCACTTTGTCGCTCAACTCCTTGAACGAGTCCGGCGAAACCACATTCGTCGGTTCCGACGCAACGGCCACATTTGTGACCGCAATTTGTTTTTGCGCCAGCATATCGAGCTGTTTTTGCAACGCGACAATCTGCCGTTGCTGCTCGGTTTCAATCTTCTCAAAATTCGCCTGCATCTGCTGCAACTGCTGCTTCAACTGTTCTACTTCATTTGTCTCCTGCGCCTGCATGACATTTGCACACAGGCAAAGGGCCGAAGACACGCCCAATAAATTTTTTAGTTTCATATTTTTCTCCCATCCGCGCGCACGCACACAATGCGGGCACGACGGTTCAAACGGATTTTTACAAATGGAAATCCAATCAGCGAAAGCTGACTGGCCAATTAGCTGAGGGAAGAAACCGAAACGGGCGGAGCGCGACCGGCAGGAAGATTTTCAATGGCCGGAGCAAAGATGGAAAATGAAGTTTCCGGAACGGACTCAAATAAAATTACCGACTTAACCGCAAAAACCTCAACCGTGGCCGAGTCCACCTGGCCGTGTGCGAACATTGTGACGGCGCACTGATGATCCTCGTGACCCGCATCGGCGTGAAACCATTCGTGTAGCGACGGCGCGGCGGCCAGCAGGTTCAGCAACAGCACCAACCCGACAGACAGAATTCCAAAAAGAATCCGTCCGCGCTGCATTAAATGGTGTTTTCCTAACTGCAAAGCGTTTGCAACTTAATCCAACCGCCCAACAACGCAAGAACTTTCAAACTCCCACCAGCGCCGCGCCGAGCACGCCGGCGGAATCGCCCAGTTGATGCCGCACGATGGGCGTTTCGAGTTCGTCGGTGAAAACATATTTGCGCACCTGTGCGACGCCTTCGGTATAGACAGCCTTGAAATTGGAAACGCCGCCACCAAGGACAACGATGTCGGGATCGAGAATGTCAATCAGGTTGGCAATCGAACGGCCAAAACGGTCGAAGAACCAGTTCATGAATTCGACTGCTTGCGGTTCGCCTGCGAAATATGCGGCCTCGACTTCCTTGAGCGGTTTTTTCACACCGTATTTTTCCGCATAGCGTTTTTCCAACCCGCCGCCGCTGATGAAAGTTTCAATGCAGCCTTTTTGGCCGCAGTAGCAAAGCGGTCCGTGCGGATCAATGCTCATATGTCCCCATTCACCCGCAATCGCCTGTGCGCCGGTGAAAACTTCGCCTTTGTAAACAATGCCACCACCGCAGCCCGTGCCTATGATAACGCCGAAAACTAGTTTCTTGCCCTTGCCGGCACCGAGCAGCGCCTCAGCCATGGCAAAACAATTCGCGTCGTTTTGAATTTCGATTTTGCGGCCAAGCATTTTTTCCAAATCAGCTTTCACCGGCTGGCCGTTCATACAAACGGTGTTGGAACCTTTTAGCAAACCGGTGCGCGGCGACATCGCGCCGGGCGTGCCGATACCGAAAGTGGTTGGTTGTCCGGGAACGACGGCGACGAGGTCGTCATGAACGGATTTAAGCCGATTGAGAATGTGCTGATAGCCGTGCTCACGTTCAGTGGCGATGCGCTTGCGGGTAATTTCCTTGCCGTCGGCGTCAAGAATAACGCCTTCGATTTTGGTGCCGCCCAAATCAATGCCGATGCGATACATGATAAAACTCCTTGGCAGCAAGAATGCCGCGCGCCGTTTTTAAAAACAAGCGCGCGATTTACAGCGGCAATTATTTACCGCAACAATTTTTGTATTTCTTACCGCTGCCGCAGGTGCACGGATCGTTGCGGCCAACTTTCGGACCAGTGCGCACGGGCTTGGCTTTGGCCTGCGCTTCCGCCGCATTCGCAGCTTCGCTGACGACGTCGCTGGCTTTTTTGCCATCGGCCGGAGCGCCAGCGCCAAACGCGCTTGTGTTCTGGTGCAACGTTTGTTGCGGTGCGTTGCGGATAAAATTTTCAAACGCGAGCAGACTGGACGCACTGCGGAAAACGTTGTGACAGATTTCCGTTTTCACGTTGACCATGAGTTCGTCAAAAATTTTGAACGCTTCGGCTTTGTATTCAAGGAGCGGATCGCGCTGGCCGTGCGCGCGCAGGCCGATGCTGTGGCGCAGCGAATCCATCTCGTAAAGATGTTCCTGCCACAATTTATCAATCGCCTGCAAAATGGTGTAGCGCTCGACGGTCGCGAGTTTGTCCGCTTCCTCAAAACTGACTTTGAGTTCGTAAGCTTTGCGGATGCTGTCGCTGATGAAATTGCAGACGGCAAATTGCGCGGGGCTTAATCCATCGTAAAGCGAATCGGCCACTGGTTCTTCCTTACCATCGGCGGCAGCTTTGACGATTTCCGCTTCGGGCAAGCCAAGTGGGAAATTCAAATTCACCCAGTCGGCGAGCGAACGCACACGCCATTCAGATACGTCGTCGCCGGAAGTAAATTCCTCAATTTTGAGAATCACCACTTCCTCGATGATGTCCATCAAGCGGTCGCGCACGTCGTCGCTGTTGATGATTTCGTTACGGAAGCCGTAGATGACTTCGCGCTGTTTGTTCATCACGTCGTCGTATTCGAGCGTGCGTTTGCGCTGCTGGAAATTATGACCCTCGACGCGTTTCTGCGCCTGCTGGATGGAAATATTCAACCAACCGTGCTTGAGTTCCTCGCCTTCTTCGAGACCCATTTTTTCCATCATCTTCACGATTTTGTCGGAGCCGAACAGACGCATCAAATCATCTTCGAGCGAAATGAAAAAGTGCGACGAACCCGGATCGCCCTGACGCGAGCAACGACCGCGCAACTGGCGGTCAATGCGGCGCGATTCGTGGCGCTCGGTGCCAAGCACGTGCAAGCCGCCAACTTCTGCAACACCCTCGCCAAGTTTGATGTCCGTGCCGCGACCCGCCATGTTTGTGGCGATGGTGATGGCACCACGTTGACCTGCGCGCGCGACGATTTCCGCTTCCTGCTGGTGATATTTCGCGTTGAGGACGGAGTGAATCAGCCCTTCTTTTTTCAACGCACGCGAAAGCATTTCGCTCGTTTCGACAGAAACCGTGCCGACGAGAACCGGACGACCTTGCAAATGCAGTTCCTTGATTTCGCGCACGACGGCGTTGAATTTTTCGCGGCGCGTTTTGTAAACCGAATCGTGTCCATCCTTGCGGATGTTCGGACGATTCGTCGGAATCGTCATCACGCCGAGCTTGTAGATGTCGAAAAATTCCGATGCTTCGGTTTCCGCCGTGCCGGTCATGCCCGCGAGTTTCGTGTAGAGACGAAAATAATTTTGAATCGTGATCGTCGCCAGCGTCTGCGTTTCGCGTTCGATGGCCACGCCTTCTTTCGCTTCGACGGCTTGATGCAAACCGTCGCTCCAACGGCGACCCGGCATTAAACGTCCCGTGTGCTGGTCAACAATCAAAACTTTGTTGTCCTGCACGACATATTCCACGTCGAGTTGATAAAGCGAATACGCCTTGAGCAACTGTGAAATCGCGTGAATCTTCTGCGCCTTGGCTTCGAAGTCCGCCTGTAATTTCGCTTTGGCTTCGAGCCGTTTGCGCGCATCAGGTTCCGCGCCGGCGTCCACGTCGTGCAACATCGTCGTCAAATCCGGCAGCACAAATGCGTCGGGATCTTGCGGGCTGATGTGATTGCGGCCTTTTTCCGTAAGGTCGGCTTCGTGACTTTTTTCGTCCATCGCGAAGAGCAATTCTTCCTTCTCGCGATACAAATCCACTTTCTTCTGGTCTTGATGCAACGTCAGTTCCGCGCGGTTCATCATGCCGGCGTTTTCGGGAAGCTCCAAAATTTTCATCAACGCCTCGGAGCGCGGCTGCCCAGTCTTCACGCGGAAAAGTAAAAGACCAATTTGCTTTTCCAATTCGTCAGCGTTTTGAACTTGCGAGCCGTCGGTCGGATGCAATTTCTTGATGAGTTCTTCGGCTTCTCTCAGGAAGCGATTGCAAAGCTGCTGTTGCGCGCGCACCAAACCATCCACGGTCGGTTTCCATTGCGCGTATTGCTCGTCAAAAGTATGAACGGCTGGGCCGCTGATGATGAGCGGCGTGCGCGCTTCATCAATCAAAATGGAATCCACTTCGTCCACGATCGCGAAGTAATGGCCGCGCTGAACCTGTTCTTCTTTACGCAACGCCATGCCGTTATCGCGCAGATAATCAAAACCAAATTCTGAGTTCGTGCCGTAAGTGATGTCGCATTGATACTGCTCACGGCGAATCTTCGGCGGCTGATCATGCAAAATTACACCGACGGTCAGGCCGAGAAATTTGTAAATCGAACCCATCCATTCCGCGTCGCGCGCGGCGAGATAATCGTTCACCGTTACCACGTGAACGCCGCGACCAGTCAGCGCATTCAGATAAACCGGCAACGTGCCGACGAGCGTTTTGCCTTCGCCCGTGGCCATTTCTGCGATGTGACCGGTGTGCAGCGAGTAGCCGCCGATGAGTTGCACATCGAACGGAACCATTTCCCAGCGCAGCGGACGTTCGCGAACAATCACATCCGTGCCGCACAAACGGCGGCAGGCGTTTTTCACGACGGCAAAAGCTTCCGGCAAAATTTCTTCGAGCTTGGCGGCGAGTTCGGCTTTGTCCTCGATTTTGGAAAGTTCTTCCTTCCACGCGGCGGTCTTGGCGCGCAATTCGTCGTCGGACAATTTTTGCAGGCCGGCCTCTATTTCATTGATGCGGGCGACGACCGGACGGATTTTTTTTACGTCGCGGTCGTTTTTGGAACCGAAAATCGCTTTGAAAAAATTCACAATTAGCTTTTAGTAACAATGGTTAAAATGAACGAATACGCTACGCGAGGAATCGCATAGCGTCAAAGCGAAACGAAACGGGAAGCTTGGTCAAGCCGTCGGCTGAACCGTGGCTGAGGCGGTCGGACGCGAACGCGGATACGTGGAATGCCGCACCAACTGCTCGGCGCGCTTGATGTTTTCGGCGATCATCAAAAGCTCCGGGCGCAAGGCCGGATTCTCGCCATGCTTAATCATCATCCGCTCGGCATAGCCGCGGACAATGGTGAAAATATTATTCAATTCATGCGCCACCTCGCGACCGACCTGTTTTTGCGCGTCAGGATTCGCCGCTTCGGTTTGCCGATTTGACAAAGTCCCCGCTTCGAAAGTCGGCGACATTTTCAGATAAATATTTTCAAGCGATGACATACCAACCAATAAAGCAAAACGCTTGCCAAGCCTATTTTCTAAGGAAAACGAATAATTTCAACATCACCCGGCTCTAAATGGACACACGCCGCAGAAAATTGGACAGTCCTTGGCGACAAAATTCGCGGCTGGATTCTCGCCACTTAATTGCTATGCTCCCCGTCCAAATCGCATGCATCTTGCGCCCGAATCCATCGGCCTCATCGCCGGCAGCCGCTCGCTGCCGCTGGATTTTGCGCGCCTCGCGCGAGCAGCCGGCGTCAAACGCATCGTCTGCACCGCCGTCGAAGGCGAGACGGATCCCGCGCTCGCGGCGCTCGTGGACGACATCGTCTGGCTCAACGTTGGCCAACTCGGCAAAATGATTTCGGCGTTCACCTCACGCGGCGTGAAACAAGTCGTCATGGCCGGCCAGGTTGCACCAAAAAATCTTTTTGATCTGCGCCCCGACTTGCGTGCGCTCGGCGTCCTGATGCGGCTGAAAGAAAAAAACGCCCACTCCATTTTTGGCGCGATTGCGACCGAGTTGCAAAAAGACGGCGTGGAACTCATCGAGGCGACGCCGTGGCTTGCGCCGTTGATGCCGCAGAACGGATTTGCGCTCGGCCCGAAAATTTCCGACGCGCAGAAGGCGGATGTGGAATTTGGTTTCAAGATTGCCAAAGAAGTTTCGCGCATGGAAATCGGCCAGCTTGTCGTCGTTAAAGACGGCACGGTGCTGGCCGTGGAAGGATTTGAAGGCACGGATAAATGCCTCGCGCGCGGCGGCGAACTCGCTGGCAAAAACGGCGGCGCAGTGGCCGTGAAAGTCGCCAAGCTGAATCACGACATGAGATTCGACATCCCGTGCATCGGCGCGCAAACATTGGAGATTTGCGCCGCCGCAAAAATTTCCGTGCTCGCGCTGGAATCCGGCAAATCACTTTTACTCGAACGCGAAGCGTGCGAAGAACTCGCCGCGAAAAATAAAATATCTGTCACGACTATTTCTTAATTAAAAACGCAAAACTTAAAACTTTCACCATGCTAAAATCACACGAACTCCTCGGTTTCATGTCGCCCGCGCTGGCGAAAGATATTTTGTCCTTCATCTTTGAATCGGACAAGCCGGCTTACAAAGCCACGCTCACCGCCGTCGCGGAGGCCAAGCATGTCCGCCCGGTTTTTCTCGAACGCCAGCCGCGCGATGCGCGCCACACGGCGATGCTTTCCGCGCTCACCAAACCGAATCTCGATCCCGCCGCCGCCGCGTTCATCCGCGCGTGGCTCGTGAAAAAACACGCCGCGATGCTGGTGGATTTTCTGAACGCACTGGAAATCAAAAACGAAAACGGCGTGGTGGAAGATCTCCCGACGGCGGTGGACGACGCGAAATTGAAAGCCGCCGTTGAAATTTTGCTCGGCAAATATCCGCACGAAACCGTGGCCGTTTATCTGAATGCATTCAATGACATGAACACGGCAAACTGGCCGAATCTCAAAGCGCTTTTGGAATCGGATGCGCGGTTGCAATTGGGTAACCACGCGTGATCAGCGGCTTGATTCATGGAAAGCATAAATTAATTTCATCACGAAACTGCTGGCGTGGCCGAAAGGCTTTTGTATTGTTGGATTGGCTTAACTAAACAAAATTATGGAACAACCCCAAGGTGATATCGCATTGATCGGACTGGCCGTGATGGGCCAGAATCTCATTCTCAACATGAACGACCACGGCTTCGTCGTCGTCGCTTACAACCGCACCACCGACAAGGTGGATCAATTTCTCGCCAACGAAGCTAAGGGCACCAAGGTGCTCGGCGCGCATTCTATCGCGGAGATGGTTTCCAAGCTCAAGAAGCCCCGCCGCGTCATGATGCTCGTCAAAGCCGGCAAACCCGTGGACGAATTCATCGAGCAGCTCATCCCCGTGCTCGAACCCGGCGACATCATCATTGACGGTGGCAACTCGCTGTTCGACGACACCAATCGCCGCCAGAAATACGTCGAGAGCAAAGGTCTCCTCTACATCGGCACCGGCGTTTCCGGCGGTGAAGAAGGCGCGCGCAAAGGCCCGAGCATCATGCCCGGTGGTTCGCCCGCCGCGTGGCCATTCGTGAAAGATATTTTCCAAGCCGTTTCCGCCAAAGTCGAAGGCAACGTTCCTTGCTGCGACTGGGTCGGCGAAGCCGGTGCCGGTCACTACGTCAAGATGGTTCACAACGGCATCGAATACGGCGATATGCAGCTCATCTGCGAAGCCTACAACATCATGAAGAACGGTCTCGGCATGAGCGCGCAGGAGATGAGCGAAGTCTTCACCGAATGGAACAAGGGCGACCTCGATTCCTATCTTATCGAAATTTCCCGCGACATTCTCGGCACCAAAGACGCCGATGGTTCCGCGCTCGCAGACAAAATCCTCGACACCGCCGGCCAGAAAGGCACCGGCAAATGGACAGTCATCAATTCCCAAGACCTCGGCATTCCGATCACGTTGATGGCTGAAGCCGTTTATTCCCGTTGCGTTTCCGCGTTGAAGGACGAACGCGTGAAAGCCGCGCGTAAATTGAAAGGCCCGCGCCCGGCGCTCACCAGCATCGCCGCCAATGCCGAAAAGAAAAAAGCTTTCATCGAAGACATCAAGAGCGCCCTCTACGCGTCCAAGATCGTCAGCTACGCGCAGGGCTACATGCTCATGCGCGAAGCCGCGAAGCAATACAAGTGGAACCTGAACTACGGCGGCATCGCCCTCATGTGGCGTGGTGGTTGCATCATCCGCTCCCGCTTCCTCGGCAAGATCAAAGAAGCCTACGACAACAATCCGAAGCTCTCGAACCTGCTGCTGGATGATTTTTTCCGTGGCGAAATCAAGAAGTCCCAAAAGGGCTGGCGCAACATCGTGGCCACTGCCGCTAAGAAAGGCATTCCGGTTCCCGCGTTCAGCACCGCGCTCGCGTTTTACGACCAATATCGCAGCGCCGTTTTGCCTGCGAATTTGTTGCAGGCCCAGCGCGATTACTTTGGTGCGCACACCTACGAACGCGTGGACAAACCGCGCGGCGAATTCTACCACACCAACTGGACCGGTCGCGGCGGCACGACGGCCAGCAGCACTTACAACGTGTGATAAACAATTAAAACAAAAGCGCGCAACGATTGTTGCGCGCTTTTTTGTTTCCGCAAAAGCAAAGGTTTATTTGACGACTGGATTGGTAACAGCAAAACTAGCGCATGGCACAACTTGAATTGAAGATTGAAAAACTCACCGCCGGCAACGGCGCGGCACCCAAAAAGGGCGACACCGTGACGGTGCATTACACCGGCACATTCATGGACGGCAAAAAGTTCGACAGCTCCGTGGACCGCGACGAGCCGTTCGCGTTCGTGCTGGGCGCTAGCCAGGTCATCGCCGGCTGGGATCTCGGCGTGGCGCAAATGAAAATCGGCGACAAGGTGAAACTGACCATTCCGCCGGAGCTGGCCTACGGCCGCGCCGGCTATCCGGGCGCGATCCCGCCGAACGCCACTTTGATTTTTGAGGTGGAACTGCTCGGCATCGGCTGAATTTTTTCATTGCACCGTCGGCGGCGCAAGTTTGACAATAGAGCACCAGACAATTACTTATTATCCTTAAATCATTCAAAATTATGTCCACCGAATCCAAATGTCCCTTTCACCAAGGCGCGTCGCTGACCAGCGGCACGACCAACCAAGACTGGTGGCCGAACCAGTTGCGCCTCGAACTTCTCGCCCAGCATTCCGAGAAGTCCAATCCGCTCGGGGAAAAATTCGACTACGCGAAAGAATTCAAAAGTCTCGACTACGCGGCTTTGAAAAAAGATCTGGCGAAGCTGATGACCGATTCGCAGGACTGGTGGCCGGCGGATTTCGGCCACTACGGCCCGCTGTTCGTCCGCATGGCGTGGCACAGCGCCGGCACTTATCGCATCCAGGACGGGCGCGGCGGCGGCGGACGCGGGCAGCAGCGGTTCGCGCCATTGAATAGTTGGCCCGACAACGTCAGCCTCGACAAGGCGCGTCGCTTGCTCTGGCCGATCAAACAAAAATACTGCCAGAAAATTTCCTGGGCGGCCCTGATGATTCTCACCGGCAACGTCGCCCTGGAAACAATGGGCTTCAAGACGTTCGGTTTCGCGGGCGGGCGCGAGGACACGTGGGAGCCGGATCAAGACGTTTACTGGGGCAAAGAAACCAAGTGGCTTGAAGACAAGCGCTATTCCGGCGAACGCGATCTTGAAAATCCCCTCGCCGCCGTGCAGATGGGTTTGATTTACGTCAACCCCGAAGGCCCGAACGGCAATCCCGATCCCGTCGCCGCCGCGCGCGACATCCGCGAAACCTTCGCCCGCATGGCGATGAACGACGAGGAGACCGTCGCGCTCATCGCCGGCGGCCACACGTTCGGCAAGACGCACGGCGCGGCATCCGCAGCGCACGTCGGCCCCGAACCGGAAGCCGCCGGCCTCGAAGCGCAGGGGCTCGGCTGGAAAAATTCTTTCGGCACCGGCAAGGGCGGCGACACCATTACCAGCGGCCTCGAAGTCACTTGGACATCCACGCCGACGAAATGGAGCAACGATTATTTGGAAAACCTGTTCAAATACGAATGGGAACTCACCAAGAGTCCGGCGGGCGCGCACCAATGGGTCGCGAAAAACGCCGACGCGACGATTCCCGACGCGCACCATCCGGGGAAAAAACATTTGCCGACGATGCTCACGACCGACCTGTCGCTGCGCTTTGATCCGGCCTACGAAAAAATCTCGCAGCGCTTTTTGGAAAACCCCGCCGAGTTCGCCGACGCCTTTGCCCGTGCGTGGTTCAAGCTCACGCATCGCGACATGGGGCCGCGCGCGCTATCTCGGACCCGAAGTGCCGAAGGAAGAATTGATCTGGCAGGATCCGATTCCCGCGCGCAAACACAAGCTCGTCGGCCCGACGGAAATCGCGGCACTGAAGAAAAAAATTCTCGCGTCTGGCCTCACCGTTTCGCAACTCGTCTCGACCGCTTGGGCGGCAGCGTCCACATTCCGCGGCTCGGACAAGCGCGGCGGCGCGAATGGCGCGCGCATCCGGCTGGCACCGCAAAAAGATTGGGAGGTCAACCAACCCAAGCAGCTTGCAAAAGTTTTGAAGACGCTTGAAGGCATTCAGACGGCGTTCAACAAAACCGCGAAGGGCGGCAAACAAGTTTCGCTAGCCGATTTGATTGTTCTCGGCGGTTGCGCCGGCATTGAGCAGGCGGCGAAAAATGCGGGACACAAAATCACCGTGCCGTTCAAGCCCGGACGCACGGACGCTTCGCAGGAGCAAACGGATGTTGAATCATTCAAGGTGCTGGAGCCGATTGCCGATGGTTTCCGCAATTACATCAAGCCCCGGCACGCGATGCTCGCAGAGACGCTGCTCGTGGACAAGGCGCAGTTGCTCACGCTCACCGCGCCGGAGATGACCGCGCTCGTCGGCGGCTTGCGCGTGCTGGACACGAATGCCGACGGCACGGCGCACGGCGTTTTAACGAAGCATCCCGAAACGCTGACCAACGACTTCTTCGTCAACCTGCTCGACATGGGCACGGAATGGAAGGCGACTTCCGAGCTGAAGGATTTGTATGAGGGCCGCGACCGCAAGACCGGCAAGGTGAAATGGTCGGCTACGCGCGTGGACCTCGTTTTCGGCGCGGACGCGCGGCTGCGTGCGCTCAGCGAAGTCTATGGCAGCGCGGACGGCGAGGAAAAATTCCTGTATGACTTTGTCGCCGCGTGGGCCAAGGTGATGAACCTCGACCGCTTCGATCTCGCGTAAAAAAGTTTTCCCGATTCATGCCGCCCGCGAGCTTTCTTCAGGAAACCGCCGGCGGCACTTTGCTTTCCGTCAAGCTCCAGCCGCGCGCGTCCAAGAATGAAATCGGCCCGCCGCTCGGCGACGAATTAAAAATCAAGGTCACCGCGCCGCCCGTGGACGCGGCGGCGAATCAAGCCTTGCTCGAATTGCTTGCGGAAAAACTCGGCTGTTCACGCGGCAAAGTTGAATTGCTACGCGGCCAGACTTCGCGGCATAAAACAATTTTACTCCATGGTTTCAAGGTGTCCGACGTTTTTCAAAAGTTATCACTTGGCAAATAAGGGTTGGTTTTCAGCAAAATAGAGGGGGTCTTTCTTTTTTAACCATCTAAAGTCAGAGTGCGATTGTTTCCTTGGAAATCCAGCGGATGCAGCTTTGTCTTTATCCGCACAGCAAAGCTTGGTTTCAACGCAGCCGCTCCAATTTGGGGCGGAAGTTTTTAGCTGAAACATCATGTCACATCCTCAAATCATCCAGGGCGGAATGGGCGCAGGCGTTTCCGATTGGCGACTCGCGCGCGCCGTTTCGCAAACCGGCCAACTCGGGGTTGTTTCCGGCACCGCCGTTGCTTGCATTCTGGCACGTCGTCTCCAAAACGGTGATGCCGACGGCCAAATGCGCCGCGCGTTGGAACAATTTCCTGTGCCCGGCATCGCTGAAAAAATTCTCGCGGACTATTATATTCCCGGCGGTAAATCCGCCAATGCACCCTACAAACTCACGCCGTTGCCGTGCTTGAATCCCGGCGCGGACTATGTGGCGCTGACCGTGGCGGCAAATTTCGTGGAAGTTTTTCTCGCGAAGGAAGGCCACACCGGATTGGTCGGCATCAACTTTCTGGAAAAAATCCAATTCCCCACGCTGCCTTCGATTTTCGGCGCGATGCTCGCCGGTGTGGATTATGTGCTGATGGGCGCAGGCATTCCGCGCGCCATTCCCGGCGTTCTTGATCACTTTGCGCGCGGCGAATCTTCCGAGTTGAAAATGGACATCGAAGGCGGATTACCCGGCGAAGAGTTCTTTTCCAAATTCGATCCCGCAACATTTTCGGCGGGCAAGCTCCGTTACTCAAACGTCCAAATTTTCTCGGCATCGTCGCTTCCGCTACGCTGGCGATTACGCTGGCGCGCAAATCCAACGGCGCGGTCAACGGCTTTGTCGTCGAAGGCGAAACCGCTGGCGGCCACAACGCGCCACCGCGCGGCACGCTGCAACTGAACGCTCAAGGCGAACCGATTTACGGCCCGCGCGACATCGTGGATTTGGAAAAAATCCGCGAACTCGGATTGCCTTTTTGGCTGGCCGGTTTTTACGGCAACACCGGCAAACTCGCCGAAGCGTTGAGTCTCGGTGCCACCGGCATTCAAGTGGGAACCGCGTTTGCGTTCTGCGAAGAATCCGGCATTCGTCCCGACCTCAAGCAACAAGTTTTCGCGATGAGCCGTGCCGGAAATCTCCGCGTGGTGACGAGTCCGTTGGCATCGCCCACCGGATTTCCGCTCAAGGTCGTGCAATTGCCCGGCACCGTGGCCGATCCAGGAATTTTCCCAGAACGAAAACGCAACTGCGATCTCGGCTACCTGCGCCACGCCTATCGCAAACTGGACGGCACGCACGGCTATCGTTGTCCCGCCGAGCCGATGGAAGATTTCATCCGCAAAGGCGGCACGCCTGAAGATACGCACGGACGCGAATGTGTCTGCAATGGATTGATGGCCACCATCGGTCTTGCGCAAATTAGTTCGGAAAATATTTTAGATCTACCGCTCGTCACCGCTGGCAATGAAGTCGCGCACGTCGCGCGATTTTTAAAACCTGGACACAATTCGTATCCCGCCGCCGAAGTAATTGAGCGGCTGCTCGACAAGTCCATTCCCGCCGCAATCAGTTAAGCGATTTGTTCCGCCAATTCTTCCGCCGGATACGTCCAGATTTCTGCGAGCGTCGGATGATAATGCGGCGTCGCCGCGAGTTCGTGCACCGTCATTCGCTTCGCCATCGCCGTGACAATTTCGTGGATCAATTCACCACCGCTTGGCCCAACGCAACTGCCGCCGATGATTTCACCCGTATGCGGATTCGCCAGCAGTTTCACAAAGCCGTCCTTCGCTTCCATGATGAGCGATTTACCGTGGTCATTGAAGGGATAACTCGCCGCGAGAAATTTTATGCCGCGCGCCGTCGCTTCCTTTTCCGTCAGCCCAACCGTCGCCACTTGCGGCTCCGTGAACACTACGGAAATCAGCAGGCGATAATCCATCGAGCGAGGCGACTTCGGTTTCAAAATGTTGTGCACCGCCGTTTCCCCCTGCTGAATCGCGATGTGCACAATCTCATGCGGCCCGCAAACATCGCCCGCTGCAAAAATGTGCGACGCGCTCGTCTGCATTTTGCGGCTCGTGACCACGCGACCAGCTTCAGTTTTTACATCGGCATTTTCCAAACCCAGCGCTGCCGTGTTCGGCACGCGACCGAGCGCGAATAAAATTTCCTCGGCGGCGACAGAAATTGTTTTTCCATTTTGCTCAAACGAAACTGCTTTCAATCTTCCTTTGCGTTTTGCACCCACGAGTTTTGTGCCTGTAAACACTTGCATTCCTTCGCGCCGGAAAACTTTTTCCACTTCTGCACCCGCATCCGCATCAAATTCCTTCAGCAACCTTTCGCTACGCTGGATCAACGTCACCTTCACGCCGAAACGTTGAAAAAATTGCGCGAACTCGCACGCGATCGCACCGCCGCCGAGGATGATGAGCGACTTCGGCAATTTCTTCAGCGCCACCGCATCGTCGCTCGTGATGTAGCCAACTTCATTCAATTGCGGCAATGGTGACGGCGCAACGCGCGAACCGGTGGCGATGACAAAATGTTTTGCCGTCAGCTTTTTACCATTGCTCAACGCCACTGTGTTCGAATCCAGAAATGTTGCATTCGCGCGGATGAACTTGAATTTTCCTGCGTTCAACTGCTGCACGCGGAAGTCGGCAAAATCTTTGATCATCACATTTTTCCGCGCCATCACTTTGGCGAAATCGAAGGAAACTTTTCCCGCATGCACGCCCCACGTCGCCGCGTGTTCGGCGAGATGTTTCACTTCCGCCGCGTAAAGCATGGCTTTTGTCGGCATGCAGCCGCGCAAGATGCACAGACCACCGACTTCTTGACCGCCTTCGATGACGACGGTTTTCAAACCCGCACCAGCAGCCGTGCGCGCTGCCGCGTAACCGCCGCTGCCGCCGCCAATCACCGCCACGTCAAAATCAAATCGTTTCATGCCGTCAGCATGCGGCGTAAAAATGTTTCTGACAAGTCCGTCACCTCATCCTCATTGCTTGATGCGAAGGCAAAAAATACACTCACCTCATGAAATTCTCCTGCCGGCTTGTGTTGCTCATGCTTTTCCTGTTCGCCGCATTGTTTCTGCGCGCGGCGGATGCCCCGCACAATTTTGCAAAGTGGGAACGCGAAATCGCCGCGTTCGAGGCGCATGATCGCACGAATCTACCGCCCACCAACGCGCTGCTGTTTATCGGCTCCTCCACCATCCGGTTCTGGACGAACCTGCCGGCGGATTTTCCCGGATACCCGATTCTCAACCGCGGCTTTGGTGGCTCCGAGATTGCGGATTCCACGCACTTTGCCGACCGCATCGTTTTTCCTTATGCGCCTCGTGCGATTTTTCTGCGCGCTGGCGGCAACGACATCAACGCTGGCAAATCGCCCGAAGCCGTGTTCGCGGACTTCAAAGATTTCACTACAACGGTTCACACAAAGCTGCCAAATGTGGAAATATTTTTTATCTCGTGCAGCCACACGCCCGCCCGGTGGAAAAATCGCGAGTTGGAAAAAACGATGAATCAGTTGATTGAAGCATACATCCGCCAGACGCCGCACCTGACCTACATCGAGACCGGCAACCTCGCGATTGGCACGAACGGACTTCCGCGTGAAGAACTGTTCCGCAAGGACAAACTTCATTTCAACACCGCGGGCTATCAGCTACTCGCGGAAGTCGTGCGACCGTATTTGCCGAAGTGATGGCCGCGCCGCACCAGCTCCATTTTTCAATTTGAATTCACCGGCGCGCTGTTGGATTATCAGCCCATGAGCGAAATCATTTATCCCCGCAGCCCGCGCGAAACCATGGACGGCTGGCATTATCTGCCGCGTTATGTTGACAAAATCCGCCTGCATCTCGCGGGCAAATTACACGCCGACTATCAGGAAAATCTCGGTAAGGCGTTCGACGGTTTCTGGCTCAAGGCCGCTGGCGTGACGCATGAACAGTTTGTCGAAGTAGTAAAAAATTCCATCACCGATGGCGAAGTGTGCGATTGGGTTCGCAAAAATGTGAAGCGCACCGCCGCCGAAAAAGCGGCGCACTGGCAGGATGTTTTGAGCCGCCCGCTCGCGAATGACGAATCCGCCAAGGCGCGCTTGAAGATGCGGAAGGAACAGGCCGGCATTGCCCACCGCGACGACGTGCAATGTTTTGTGGACATGCTTGATGCGGATGAGAAGCGGATTTGAGGCCGGCATGTAATTGCAGCCACAACTTCACCTCAATCGAAGCTAGTTTCATGGCCGACCTACAGGACTTTTCGGTTGCGCGCAATATTGGTATCTTTAATTCAAGATGAAACTTGGACTCGGGCTTTATCGCCATCAGTTGAACGCGGAGCATTACCACTTTGCGAAACAATGCGGCTGCACGCATCTGGTCATTCATCTCGTAGATTATTTTCGTTCGTCGCGCAGCAATCAACCCGGCGACCAACCGTGCGGTGACGATGCCGGTTGGGGGTTCGCCGGCGATCCGGACAAGCTCTGGACGCTTGAAGAACTCGCCGCCATCAAAAAAGAAATTAACGCCCACGGCCTCGAACTGGAAGCGATTGAAAATTTTGATCCCGCGCACTGGCACGACATTTTGCTCGATGGCCCGAAAAAATTGCAGCAGATCGAAAACGTAAAAACCATCATCCGCAACGTTGGCGCGGCGGGCATCCCAACTTTCGGCTACAACTTTTCCATCGCTGGCGTGGCCGGTCGCGTGAAGGGAAAATTTGCGCGCGGCGAAGCCGAGGCCGTTGGCATGGACGGTCCGCTGGATAAGCCATTGCCCAATGGTATGGCGTGGAACATGGTCTTCGATAAAAACGCCGCGCCGGGAAATATTCCATCCGCTACGCACGAACAACTTTGGTCGCGCCTGAAATTTTTTCTCGATGAAATTATTCCCGTCGCTGAAAAAGCGGGCGTCACGATGGCCGCGCATCCGGATGATCCGCCGTTGCCGTTCGTCCGCGCGCAGCCGCGACTTGTTTATCAGCCGCAGCTCTACCAAAAGCTGATTGACCTGAAACCCAGCCCGCGCAACGCGCTGGAATTTTGCGTTGGCACGCTTGCGGAAATGACCGACGGCAATGTTTATGACGCCGTGGAAACTTACAGCCGCCAAAATAAACTGGCTTACGTCCATTTGCGCAACGTGCGCGACAAAGTTCCGCATTACAAAGAAACGTTCATTGACGATGGCGAAGTGGACGTGCTGCGCGTGCTGCGGATTTTGCAGAAAAATAATTTCACCGGCGTCATTATTCCCGACCACGCGCCGCAGATGAGTTGCGCCGCGCCGTGGCACGCGGGCATGGCTTACGCGCTCGGATTTTTGCAAGCCGGTTTGAAAACGCTCGAAGGCTAAAACTCGCGCGCGCGGCAACGGGTGCGGCAAAATAAACTTCTACCACACGCCGGAGAAAATGAAGGACTGATGCGCGCCCGGCGTGAATTCACTGGACAGAGGCGATTTACGTCCAGCATAGTTGCAAAATATAAAACCTGACCGGCCATAAAAAAATTTTCAGGCTACATAACCATTTTGATTTTATGTATATTGGACCTCAATCTAAAAGCGGGAAGATGGCATCCGGAATAATTCAGATTTTAGCAGGCGGAGCCGGTATTGCGATTGCCATTTATACCTCACCCGTTAGTCGCGCAGATGCAAGTTTGGTATATCTGTTTTTATGGGTAGTCAGCGCTTGGTCTCTTTTTCAAGGCATAAAGAGTATCTATGATTTGCGACACGATGCCTAACAAGTCACCGGCATCAACCGCCGTTGGTGCTGGCTGTTCCGCTGGCGCGGTTCACGCCGCGAGTCGGCGGTGGCTCAGCTTTCTACGTTAGGCGGCTTGACCTACTAAAAATATGAAAAGAATTATAGGACTACTATTTATTGCAGTTGGGATGTGCGGAGCTTTTGGAACAATAGCAGTCACATGGGACAGCTATATCAAGAAGCGACCACCGATATCTATGCCAGCAGCTTATTTAGTAGCCACCGAGTCGCTTGGCGTCGCTACCAATGATTTCTTTTGTGTTGCGGCTAGACTGTCTACAAATGGTGGGCGTCCAAAGCAGATAGGATATGGAGAGTGGAGCTTTATCTTTTGCAATACGAACGGCGACCGGAAGGAGATATATGTTTTTATGGGTGAGAATAAGACGGCACAGGCTACCGAAGTTGGAAATTTTAAACAGTGACACCGCCGCCTAACAGCTAGTTAGTCCGCAAAACTCCATCCCTTCACTTCCAGCAAGTCCAGTCCACGTCGGGGAAAAGATTGTCGCGCGCCTCGATTTCGCGGAGCCATTTTTCATCCACCTTGCCCGCCGTCAACTGTTCGTGCAGCGCGATGAAGCGCAGCAGATGGTCTTTCACGCGACGGCGCGCGTAGTCGGGACTCGTGCCGGCGCGCAAAATAAACGGCCAGTCGCTCGCCTGCGCGAGCAGCAATTCGCGCGCAGCCTGCTTGAGCGCGCGCGCTTTGAGACCGGTGGCAGCGGGAAATTTATTCGCCAGCTCGGTCATGCGTTCCTGCGCGATTTGCAGATGCGGATAAATCCATTCGTTCGTCTCGTTGAGCCACACGCGCCAGTAACCTTCTTCGCCCCAGCTCGACGCGCCAGGTGTGGCGATTTGATTCGTCGGGTGGCGCTGCAAATATTCGCCGGGCGTGATGAGGGAAATTTCCTTCTGCTCGTGGCACAATTTGCGCGCGAGAAAATCCAGAAACTCCGGCCCTTCATACCACCAGTGGCCGAACAATTCCGCGTCATACGGCGCTACGATGATGGGCGGACGGTCGAGCAGCGGCGCAACCTGCCGCGCTTGCGCGACGCGTTCGTCGAGGAAGTGGCGCGCGTGTTCGCTGGCGGCGGCGAGCGCGTGGTCGCGTTCGTAAACTTTCTTCTCGTCCGCACCGGTGATGCGAAAATATTTCATGCCGGTAAAACCGCGATTGTCGGGCGACGGCAAGTGCGGACGGACGTAATCGAAATCTAAATCAAAACCGATGTCGCGGTAGAAATCGCGGTAACGCGGGTCGCCAGGATAACCTTCGTGTTTGCTCCACACCTGACGCGATGAATCGAAGTCGCGCCCGAACGCGGCGACGCCGTTCGACGTAAAAATCGGCGCGAACGTGCCGTAACGCGGACGCGGTTTGGCGTGCAAAATTCCGTGCGTGTCGAGAATGAACCAGCGGATGTTCGCTTCCTGTAAATATTGTTCCACGCCCTCGGCGTAGGCGCATTCGGGCAACCAGATGCCGCGCGGATCGCGCCCGAAGCAGCTGCGATAATGATCGCGCGCCGTGAGAATTTGTCCACGAATGCTCGCCGGATGACCGGACATGAGCGGCAGCAATCCGTGCGTCGCGGCGGTGGTGATGATTTCTAGCAGACCTTCGTCTTGAAATTGGCGGAACGCGGAAATTAAATTGCCGTCGTAATGCCGCCACGTTTCGCGCGCCTGACAAAATTTGTGGTGATACATCCACGCGAGATCGCGATAGGCACGGTCCCAATGCGTGCGGTGAATTTCTTTTTCCGCCAGATCAATCAAGCCGTCGAGGTGCTTCGCGTAGCGTTCGCGTAGCAGCGGGTCGAGCAGCATCGAACAAAGCGTGGGCGAAAGTGAGAGCGTAAAACGTGCGGATAATTGATCACGCCGCCAGCCTTGAATAATCTGAATCAGCGGCAGGTAAGTTTCCGTGACGGCCTCGAACAGCCAGCTTTCTTCCAGAAATTTTTCGTGTTCCGGATGCCGGACAAACGGTAGGTGTGCGTGCAGGACGATGGAAAGATAGCCACTCATTACTTTTTAGATTTAACCCACAAAGAATGGTCTTTGAGAGAAATTCCATCCGAGACGTGTTTGATTAGAAAATTACGAAGCTCCTCGGTCAAACCTGTAAATTTTGTCAGTCCAGTTTCTTCTATCCGAGCCACCTTCATATCTGGAGCTTCTTTAATTTTTCTGACCAAATCATTTCCTCCCATAATAAATTGAAACTCAATCTGACTATCTTTGCTGACAACACGAAAAGCACAGTGCTCGGAGAGTGATGCCATTCTTAATAATTCGTAGCCGGATGGTGGTCTAGGTCCAGGATTGTCGTGGTCTTCCCCAGTATCAGCGAGATGATGAATATCAACAAAAGTGTTTGTGCCGAGTCGAAAAAACACCGTGTCGAATTTAATCCAATGCTCCGCTTCGTGATAAGTCGCAATATAATGACTGTTGGTTTCTGATTCAATAATCAAACTGCAGTTGGCTTCAGCTTTGTTTGTAATTGCTGTGGCCGGAATGAATGTTCCAGCAAAATTTGAATCAGTAATGATGTCGCTGTCGCGGTAGAATTTATTATCCGCCATGAAACATCCTGAAAATATTATTGCGGATAGAAAAATAAATCCGCAAAAGAAAATTTGCGAAAAGTTCAACCCCTTGGATTTCATAGGTCGAGCTTGTCCGAAAGCCATTCCGCGAGCGCGCGAGATTTGATGAGCACAACCATGCCAGCGAGTAACGGCAAGGATTTCATGACGCACGGGAAAATTTCCACCGGCTCGTTTTTGTGGTGGCAGACGGCGACATACAACGCGAGTTCCGCCAGCGCCCAGCCGATGAGGCCGACGCTAAAAATTCGGACGAGCATCAAAGCTCCGCGTTCGGGCGAGTCCATAAAAAATCAGACGTTGTCGGCCAGCGGCGGTTTGAGCGACGGATCTTGCGGGGTCGCGCCGACGTCGCCGAGATACTGCGTCTCGCGGATAAATTTCAATTCTGCGGCGCGTCCGTCTGTTCCGTCAGCGGAAACGGCAACGGCGGGCAAATCATATTTTCCATCTGGCAACGAGAAACGGAAACTGAACGTGCCGTCGGAACGTAATTTGATTTCGTGACCGCCAAGCGTGACTTTCGCATCGGGTTCGGTCGCGCCGTAAATGATTAATTCCGCATTGACGTTGAACCAGAAACCTTTGGTTTTGTCGGCACGCGCGCCACCGAACGGACTCGTGGGGCTGGAGGCAATTCCGGGACTGGACATGCCGAAAGCCGTGACCGGCGAGGTCGTGTCGCCCGCGTGCGCGAGGCGACGACGGATGAGTTCGGTGATTTCAAGCGAACCCATCCACACGCGGCGGGTTTCGTCGATGCTGATTATTTTGGCGAGCGCTTTTTCCTGCTCCGGCGTCCATTGCCGCGCCGGTCCGGGCGAAGTCAGCGGCGTGTGAACCGAATGCGAGTAGCGCGGCAAATCGGGATGACCAGCGCGCCGCAATTCTTCGATAGCTTGCGCGAGCGGAATATTGTCGCGCACGGCGTCCTCGATGATTTGCATCAAACGCGCGAACGGAAATTCAAACGGAATCGTGGCGAATTCGGTCGCGTCTTCTTTCGAAGCGGCGTCCGGCGGCGTGACCGTGCCGCTGGAAACAGCGACGCGCATCCATTTGCCCAGCGCGGAATAATAGCCTAGTTCGGCGGTGTAGGAATTTCCGGCGCGCTCGACGTGCGCAAACCAGTGGCGCGATTCGGGGTGGACGTGGATCTCGTAAGCGGGATGACCTTCAATTTTGCCAGTGAAAATGCGGAGGATGAGATGACCGTCGGTGGATTCGTTGTTCAGCGTGTGCTGCTGTTCGCGGGTCAAATCCCAATGCGCGTAAAGCCAGTGCGGATCGCGCGCGGTCAGAAATAATTTTTTGGTGCCGTAACTTTCGGGCAGTTCGCCACCGGAAAAACTTTGCGCGGGTGGCGTGGCGCCGAGGGAATATTTTTCGCCGGGGCCGCTGGCGTGCGAACTCGTCGGCTCATCGCCTTCGAGCAAAATCGGTGGAACGTCGAGCAACTCTTCTTTTTTGTCGCGCGTGTAACTGCGGCGCACAATCGTCGGCGCTTCCACTTCCACTTTCAGCGCAGCGGATTTTTTGGACGCGCTCTTGGACTTGAGCATTTTTTTTACGGAGTCCACGGCGGCATCAAGCAACGGTTTGCGCGGCGCGCGTTTCGGCTTTTCTGCGGCGGGAGTTTTGCTGACGGCGGCTAGCTGGGTGTCAGCTTTACCGGCGCTACGGTTTTTTGAAGCGCTATTTTTTTTGGGTTCCGACACGGACGCTGGGGTTTTTTTCATGACGGCAGTTCCTTGTTTGGCAAAGGGATTCTTGCCGGAACGAGAGAGTAGGCTGGTCGGAAACTGGAAGCAACGATTTTTTCTTTTGTTCACTGGCAAATCTTGGCGCTTGCGGATGGTCACAGTGCAATGGTAGTTTGAGCCCGCAAGGTTGCCCTGTTATCATGTCTTTCTTCCGAAGCAAAACAGCGCTAGCTCCCACGGTCTTTGTGGTAGATGACGAAGTGTTGTTGCTTGAACTCGCGGAGACCATCCTGACGCCGCTCGGTTGCAAAGTGCGCACCTTCACTGATCCGGAAGTAGCTTTGAAAGAATTTCCCGGCGACGCGCCCGCGGTGGTGCTGACGGATTATGCGATGGGCCGTATGAGCGGCATGGATTTGATTCGCGAATGTCGCAAGTTGAATCCACTGCAAAAAACTATTCTCATCAGCGGCACGGTGGATGGCGAAGTTTTCGCCGACGCGCCGGTGAAGCCGGATTTGTTCGTCGCCAAACCTTACGACGTGAACAAGCTGGTGGAAACCGTCCGCAAGATGATGAAGCCTTGAGGCGGACGCACGCCGGACGGAAATTTCCTTTCCAATTCACTGCATGGCTGGCAAGTTTTCCGCCATGAATATTAAAAAGAAAATTCTTCTTGGACTCGGCATCAGCATAGTTCTGGTTCTCGTCATCGGCATCCTCGTCGTCGGCTTTTTTCTAGGCAACGTGATTAAGCTTGGAATGGAAACCATCGGCCCGAAAGTCACGCAAACCACCCTCACCGTCAGCTCCGTGCATGTCGGCATTCTCACTGGCTCCGGCGGCGTCAACGATCTCGTGCTTGGCAACCCAGACGATTACAAAGCGAAAGCTCCGAACGCCATCAGCGTAGGCAAAGCTTATGTCAGCGTCGCGCCGTTCTCCGTGTTGTCAGACAAAATTGTTATCAAATCCGTTGAAGTGCGCTCACCGGAAATCACCTTTGAAGGCAATCCTTTTGGCGCGAACAACCTGACCAAAATCATGGACAACGTGAACGCCTTCATCGGTGGCACCGCACCGAAGCCCGCCACTACGAACGCGCCCGCGCAACCCGGCGCAGCCAAGCCGGCGAAGAAATTGGAAGTGGACGACTTCCTCATCACCGGCGCAAAAGTGCATTTCAATGGCGCCACCCTGCCCTTGCCCGATATTCATTTCAGCGATTTAGGCAAAGGCCCGGAAGGCATCACTGCCGGCGACCTTGTGAAAAAAGTTCTCGGTGAAATCACCACCGCCACCGTCAAGGCCGTTGTCGCTTCCGTTGGCGATGCGGGCAAAGCCATCGGCGGCGAAGCCAGCAAACTCGGCAAGAGCATCGGCAGTTTGTTTAAGAAATAATTTCGCTAAAAATTTTCCACCGCCGCGCTGTGCGATTTATGTTGCCAGCGCGGCGGTTTGCTTTTAGTGTCGCTCTAACAAGCCCGAGGAAAATATTTTATGTATTTCGGCGTCGATTATTATCCGGAACAATGGGTCTTCCCCTTTGGTGGCACTGCGGAAAATCCCGAGGCGCAGTGGGAACGCGACGCGGAACTCATGGCCAGCGCTGGCTTCAACGTCGTCCGCATCGGCGAATTTTCCTGGGGCCTCTGCGAAACCGAGGACGGCAAATTTAATTTCGACTGGCTCAAGCGCGTGATGGATGTGCTGGGCAAACACAAGATTCAGGTCATTCTCGGCACGCCCACCGCCGCGCCGCCCGCTTGGCTCGCACACGCGCATCCGGAAATTTTGCCCGTAGATGAAACCGGCCGCATCAAACACGCTGGCACGCGCCGCGCCGTTTGCATCAACAGCGAAATCTACTGGAACTATTCCAAACGCATCGTTGAAAAAATGGCGCACGCCCTCGGCGACCATCCGCAGCTGGTTGCTTGGCAAATTGACAACAGTCTCGGAGGGCATCTCACGGAATCATCCTTCAATGAAGATACGCGCCGCGACTGGCATCTGTGGCTTGAGGCGAAATACGAAACCATCGAGAAACTGAACGAATTGCTCGGCCTGCGTCACTGGGGACAAATTGTTTCCGCTTGGAATCAAGTGCCGATGCCGATGGCCGCGCCGACCATTCACAATCCCGCGCTCGTCCTGAACTGGAACCGTTTTTGCAGCGACACCATTGTTCAGTTTGTAAAAATGCAGGCGGATGTGCTGCGCGAAATCACGCCGGATCGTCCAGTCACGACCAATCTCCGCGCGTTGCGCCATCGTTTCGACCACTTTGATCTCGCGGCAGAAATTGATTTTGTCTCGATCGAAAACACGGCGGCGATCAAAGCTAAGCCATCAGAAATCGCCTGTGAAATCGACATGTTGCGCTCGCTCAAAAAAACCAGCATTCGCACACCTGATGGCGACAGCGGCTTCTGGGTAATGGAGCAAAAAGCTGGCAATGTGAGTTGGCAGGACGTGAATTCGCTTGTGCGCCCCGGCGTTTTGCGGATGTTCACTTACCAACTGATTTCGCGCGGCGCGGATGCGATTTTATTTTTCCGCTGGCGCCAACCGCGCACCGGCACAGAAAAATTTCATGGAGCAGTCCTGCCGCATAATCTCGAACACGGCAGCCGCCGCGTGTTTGATGAAATCGCGCACCTCGGCGAGGAACTCAAGGTGCTCGCGCCCGCGCTCAAGGACACGAAAGTTTCTGCCGACGTCTGCATCCTTTACTCACACGATAACGAATGGGTGTTGTCGCAGCCGAACCAGCCGAGCAAACACTTCAATCTGCGCGAACATATTCAGCTCATCTATAATTCGCTGCACGAACGAAACATCCTCGTGGACTTTGCGCGGCCCAACGAAGATTTGTCGAAATACAAAATTGTTTTCGCGCCGTCATTGCATTTACTTTCTGGCGGCGAGGCTGACCGCTTGAAACTTTACGTCCAGAACGGCGGCACGCTCATCAGCACATTCAACACCGGCTTGGTGGACGAAAATAACATCGCGCCCGACGCTGGTTATCCGCATGACCTGACGGATTTGTTCGGCCTCGAAGTGCATGAATTCGACATGCTGCCACCCGCCGAAGATAATCTGCTGACGTTCAAAGGCGCGTTTCAAACAAGCCACATGCATCCGGCGCGCGTCTGGTGCGATTTGATTGAACCGAAGGGTTGCCAGATTCTCGCGACATTCGGCAAAGATTTTTACGCTGGTAAGCCGGCCATCACGATGAATACTTTTGGCCTCGGCAAGGCGATTTACATCGGCACGCAAAGTCACCAGCATTTTTATCACGACCTCGTCGCGTGGCTGCGCCAGATGAGCGGCATGCATCCACTCTTGAAAGTGCCGGAGCACATTGAAGTTTCGTTGCGCGAGAAAGAAGGTTCGCGCATTTATTTTCTGCTCAATCATCAGAATTCTCAGGTGCGCGTCCAGTTCTACAAGCCGATGCACGATTTTCTCACCGGCCAAAATATCATCGGCAACTACGACCTCCCGCCGCACGGCGTGCTGGTCATTGATGAACATCCGGACGTAGCCAAGACGGCTGGTTGAAAGAAGAATATTAAAACTTACTTGCCGCGCTGCAGCTAAAGTCGAAGTTTGATTTACGCCCGCTTCCGTTTTTTCACTTCCGGATGGACGACTAACAAATTCGCGGCAACTGTTCACCGCTGGGCATGTCGAGAATACGGCTGACGCCCAAGGTGCTTTTCACCGTCACCAGCGGAGAGGCTTTTTCGATTGCTCGGCCAATCACGACTGAATTCCCGCTGACCTCATGCTGACGGAGAATTGCCAAGACTGACTCAACTTCTTGCGCGGGCACAAATGCCACAAATCGTCCTTCGTTCGCAACGTGAAGAACGTCCAGTCCCAGAATTTCGCACGCGGCATTGACATCTGCCCGCACCGGCACGGCGTTCTGTTCAATGGCAATTTTCACGCCCGCCGCCTCGGCAATTTCATTTAACGCGCTAGCCAGTCCACCCCGGGTCAAATCGCGGAGACAATGAATTTCAGCTCCTGCTTTAATCAATTCTAAAATCGGCTCATGCACCGCCGCGGAATCGCTTTCAATCTGGCTTTCAAATTCCAAGCCTTCGCGCACGGCCATGATGGCCATGCCATGTCGTCCGAGATCGCCGCTCACAATCACGGCGTCGCCCGGCTGCACGTTTTGCGGCGCGATATTGAGCGAGTGTTCCAGCACGCCGATGCCGGTCGTGTTGATAAACAATCCGTCGCCCTTGCCTTTGTCCACGACCTTCGTGTCGCCGGTGATGATTTGCACGCCGCATTTTTTCGCCGCATCACGCATCGAACAAACCACGCGCCACAAGGTTTGCATTGGCAAACCTTCTTCAATAATAAATGCGCTAGTAAGATAAAGCGGACGCGCGCCGCTCATCGCCAAATCGTTCACCGTGCCATGAACAGCCATTGAACCGATGTCGCCGCCGGGAAAAAAAATTGGCCGCACGACGTAAGAATCGGTCGTCATTGCGAGACGTCCGAGCGGAACGTTAAATTGCGCCGAGTCATGGCGTGTATCGAGTAACGGATTGCTGAAGGCCTTGCCAAACACATCTTCCAGCAAACGATGCATCAGTCGGCCGCCGCCTCCGTGCGCCATGAGGACGTGCGGGTATTGCGAAATAGGCAGCGGACACGCCGCGCTGAAATCTGGCGAGTTCATAGTGCCCCTACCCTTTCATTCGCACCTTGCCGACGGTAGCGGTAATAAGCAGCGCATGCACCTTCACTGGAAACCATCGTTGCCCCGAACGGATGTTCCGGCGTGCAGCGCGTGCCAAACACCGGACATTCGTGCGGTTTTTTCAGTCCCTGCAAAATCAAACCGGCAACGCACTCGGCGGGTTCGTCCACGCAACAATCAGTCAGCTTAAATTTTGGGGCGGCGTCAAACGCGCCGTAAGCTTCGTTCAACCCAAGACCGCTTTGCGGAATTTCACCGATGCCTCGCCACTTGCGTGGCACAACTTTGAAAACTTTTTTCACCAAATCCTGCGCTGACTGATTACCAGCGCGGTTGACGGCGCGGACGTATTGATTCTCCACTTCCGCCCGGCCTGATTCCAGCTGCTGAACGGTGAGTAGAATGCCGTGTAAAACGTCCAGCGGCTCGAAACCGGTCACGACGATTGGCACGCGATATTTTTTTGCGAGCGGAAAATATTCTTCGTAGCCCATCACGGCGCAAACGTGGCCGGCGGCGAGAAACGCTTGCACCTGACAGTTGGGAGAGGACATCAACGCTTCAATCGCCGGCGGCACGAGCACGTGCGAAATGAGCATGGAGAAATTCTTCAACCCTTTTTGCGCCGCCTGATAAATCGCCATCGCCGTCGCCGGTGCCGTGGTTTCAAAGCCCACGCCGAAGAACACCACTTCCTTCGCCGGATTTTGTTCCGCGATTTTTACTGCGTCCAAGGGCGAATAAATAATCCGCACGTCGCCGCCTTGGGCTTTGACCGAAAGCAAATCCGTAGTGCTGCCGGGCACGCGCAACATGTCGCCGAACGAGGTGAAGATGACTCCCGGTCGCGCTGCAATTTCCAGCGCTTGATCAATGACCTCCAGCGGCGTCACGCAAACCGGACAGCCCGGACCATGAATCAATTCGATTTGTTTAGGCAACAATTCATCAATGCCATACTTCACGATGGCGTGGGTCTGACCGCCACAAACCTCCATGATTTTCCACGGCCGCGTGGTGATACGATGAATTTCCTGCGCAAACTTTTGCGCCAGCTCAGCGTCACGATATTCGTCGAGAAATTTCATGGCGCAGGCTCCTTCAATTCATCGAGTTCGCCGATTTGCTTCAGGTATTGAAAAACTTTTTGCGCCTCGTCCTCGTCCACTTTGCTCAAGGCAAAACCGACATGAACAATGACGTAATCGCCGATATTCACCTCCGGCACATACGCGAGGCTGGCCTGCTTCACGACGCCAGAAAAATCAATTCGCCCCATGCGCGTCAACGGATCGTCACCACTGATGCTCACAACTTTTCCGGGAATGGCTAAACACATAATTTATTTCAGGGTTAAACCGTTTCGCGCCGCATAAATTTGTCCTAAAGCAATGCCGCCATCGTTGGTCGGCACGCGGTGCTGCCAATACGGTTGGAAATTTTCCTCGCGCAACCGCGTCACGCTGCGTTCGAGCAAATAACGGTTTTGGAAACAACCACCGCTCAAAACCACGCGCGGTTCGCTGAACTGCTGCGCGACGACCACCACCGCCTCCGCCAGCGCGTTGTGAAATTTGGCGGAAATATTCGCCACTGAAACACCGTCATTCACGTCAGCCAGAATTTCATGAATCATCCGCGACCAATCTAACACGAGTGACGGCGGGCGGCTGACGAGCGGCAGGTCGTAATGCTCGTCGGTTTCAACTTCGCCAACGGCAAATTCCAAATCCATAGCCGGCTGCCCTTCAAATCCCATCCGATGGCGCAGGTTGACCAGTGAGGCCACCACGTCAAATAGTCGCCCCACGCTCGAGGTCGCCGGCGAATTCAATCGGCGTTGCAGCATCCCTTTCAGCGTGACCATCTCAATCGGCGGCATTTCTCGGAGTGGCGGCAGATGGCTCATTTCAAACGTCGCCTCACCATACAATTCATACAGCAGCCCCAGCGCAGCGCGACGCGGTTCCTTCACCGCCTTGTCGCCGCCGGGCAAACGGAACGGACGCAGGTGCGCAATGCGCTCAACATTATTTTTTTCAATGTGGAAAAATTCACCGCCCCAAATCGTGCCGTCGGCGCCGTAGCCGGTTCCGTCCCACGCTACGCCGAGCGCGGGCAGTTCAACTTCATTTTCCGCAACACACGACAACACATGCGCAACATGGTGCTGCACGCCAATTATTTTTTTATCACGCTCCTGCGCAAATTTCGTGGAGAGATAATCTGGATGCAAATCTGCCGCGATTCGCATGGGCTCCACGCCGTAGAGCTTCGGCAAATCGGCGCACGCCCGCCGGAAAGCCGCATTGGCTTGCTCGGTTTCCAGATTGCCGAGGTGTTGGCTGATAAAAACATTTTCGCCGACGGCCAGCGCCACCGTGTTTTTCAAGTGTGCGCCAACTGCCAGAATAATTTCCGATTCCCGATTTCCGATTTCCGATTTTAAAGTTATCGGCAACGGCGCATAGCCGCGCGCGCGGCGCAAAATCATTTTGCGATTCAAAACCACCCGAACAATCGAATCGTCTTCGGGGCGGACAACCGGCCGATCGTGAACCAGAAAACAGTCGGCGATGCCCCGCAATCGCACCAACGCTTCCAACTCATCTGTGCATAACGGCTCATCGCTCAAGTTTCCGCTCGTGGCCACGACGGGGAATTTTAATTCGACCATCAGCAAATGATACAGCGGATTGGACGGCAGCATCGCGCCGAGATTGGGATTGTTGGGAGCAACGGCATTCGCAATTTCCGATTGCTGACTTCCGATTTTTTTCAGCAACACGATCGGCGCTTCCGGCGAAGTCAGTAACCGTGCTTCCAAGATTGAAACTTCGCAAACCCGTTTTACGCTTGAAAGCGTTGGGAACATTAGTGCAAACGGTTTTTCCTCGCGACTCTTGCGAACGCGCAAGCGACGGACAACATTTTCATTGCGCGCGTCCGTCAGCAGATGGAATCCGCCGACGCCTTTGACGGCAATAATTTTTCCGCAACGGATGGCGTTAGCGGCGGCGCGCAACGCATCGTTTCCGCCAAAAATAGCTTCGCCATCAGCATCCCAAAATTCCAATTGCGGACCGCAAACCGGACACGCATTCGGCTGCGCGTGAAAGCGACGGTCAGCTGGATTCTCGTATTCATCCCGACACGCGGGACACATCACGAACTTATCCATCGAGGTGTTTGCGCGGTCGTAAGGCAAAGCGTTGATGAGGCTAAAACGCGGTCCGCAATTCGTGCAGTTCGTGAATGGATACCGGTAACGACGGTTGGTCGGGTCACAAATCTCACGCAAACAATCGGGACACGTTGCGATGTCCGGCAAAACGAGCGTGGTTTTGTCACCACTGATTTCGCTTGGGCGGATTTCAAATTTTTCAAAACCGACTGGTTCATGCCAAGTCGTCTCCATGCTTTGAATAAAACTGCGCGACGGCTTTTCCACTTCAAGCCGATGCACAAATTGTTCCAGCGTCGGGCGCGGGCTTTCGGCTTCGACAAAAACACCTTGCGGCGAATTATTGACCCAGCCAGTCACCGCTAGTTCGTTAGCGAGCCGATGCACAAATGGACGAAACCCCACGCCTTGCACGGCACCGCGCAGAGCGAGTTTCACGCGAACGCGTGACTGTAATTTAGTTTGGTTCTTCATTTGGTTTCCGGTCACCCCAGCGTGCCGACACTGCATTTTCAGCCAGTTTCTACGGTGCAACTTTGCATCTCTTGGCAAACCAGCATCATAAATTGTCATTCGGCGGGAATCGTTTGATTTTCCAGCGCGGACGGTTCACGTTGACGGCGCAACAATGCACGAAGTTTCCATCATGACTGAAGCACTTAGGATGGCAATGGACGCCGCGAAATCCGCCGGCGCGACGCGCGTGCTAAAATTGCGTCTGCGCATCGGCACCATGAGCGGCGTGGTGCCGGAGGCTTTGCGGTTCGCCTTCGACGTGGTTTGTCACCATACGATGGCGCAGGGCGCGACGCTGGAAATTGAAACGGTGCGGGCGGCTTGTTGGTGCGCGACCTGTCAGGCGGAGTTTGAATGCGAGAATTTTTTTAACGAATGTCCCCGTTGCCACGATGTAAGCGGCGAGTTGCGGCGCGGGCGGGAACTGGAAATCGCCGACGTGGAGACTTCATAATATGTGTCAAGAATGTGGCTGCGGAAGTGGCGGTGGCGACGTGAAAATCGGCGCGCACGCGCATGAACATGAACACCATCATCACGGCCACGAGCATGGCCACGAACACAGCCATGAACATCACGACCATGGTCATGGACACGATCACGCTCAGGGCAAGCAGACGCTTAATCTCAACCGTTCGCTCATGGAGAAAAACGCCCTGTTGGCCGAGCGGAATCGTGGATTCTTCCGCGCGAAAAAACTGCTCGTGCTGAACGTAGTTTCCTCGCCGGGTTCGGGCAAAACCACCTTCATCCGCGAGACGGCGGCAAAGCTCGGCGCGAGTTTGCGCATCGGCGTCATCGTCGGCGACCTCGCGACGGACAATGATGCCGCACGCCTGCGCACCGCGGGTATTCCCGTCGTGCAAATTACCACCGGCACGGTTTGCCATCTGGATGCCGATATGGTTTCCAAAGCGGCGGCGCAACTTGATTTGGACAAGCTCGACGTGCTGGTCATCGAGAATGTCGGCAATCTTGTTTGCCCGGCGGACTACGATCTGGGCGAAGATTTGCGCGTGGTGCTGTTATCCGTAACCGAAGGTGAAGACAAACCGCTAAAATATCCGCCGATGTTTCATTCAGCCAATGTCGCGATCGTGACCAAGAATGACATGGCAACTGCGGCGGGATTTAATCGCGATCTGGCGCTCGCCAATTTGAATCGCGTCAGCCATCACGCGCACATTTTTGAATTGTCGGCTAAAACCGGCGACGGCATGAAGGCGTGGCTGGATTATTTGACGAAGCAACGCGCCGCCGTGAACGGCAAATAAAGCTTCGCCGGCCAAAGCTAATTTTTTTTTGCCGCCTTACAGAATTTTTGAAGCTTCTCCACGGCTTCAGCAAAACCTTTTTGGACGGCGGGGGAAAAATCTTCGCGGAAACTCAAGTCTACGGCCGGAATTGTGAGCCACCAAGCTTCCGGCACGTGCCCAAACACATCGCGAGATAGCGCCAGCATCGTGCGCGGATCGGCAGCGTGGGCCATAAGCTGCGAAGTCTCGTTCGGTTCGAGTTTACGCCACTGCACCTGATTCGGCGCGTCCACGGCGGCATCCACAAAGATAACCGTTTCCGCACGCGAAATCGGAGCCGCCAGTTCAGGCGTGAGCAGAGGACAGATGAGCGTGCGCACTCCAGGCAAAAGCAAATTGCCAACGGTCTCGGCGACGCGCGGTCCGACGCCGTCGTCGCCGCGCAAGGTATTGCCATAGCCAATGACGAGAATTTGCGTTTCGATTGAGACTTCGCAGTTCATAAATTGTGCCGGCGGGAAAACGACCAAACCACGTCTCCCCGTCGACGTTTTTTGTCTAACCAACCAGACAAAAATTCTACCCGCGCGCGACTTCGTTCAACACCGAGCCGTCCGGCGCGATCAATTGCACGTGCAACGGCATCTGGCCGACCGCGTGCGTCGAACAGCTCAAGCACGGATCGTAACAGCGGATGCCGTGCTCGACGCGATTCAACATCGGCTCAGAGATTTGCTGATTTTTCTCATGAACATAATGCCGTGCGATCTGCGCCACGGTTTGATTCATCGCCAAATTATTTTGGCCCGTGGCGACGATAAGATTCACCTTTTGCAACAGGCCGTTGCGATCCACGGTGTAGTCGTGGAATAAAGTCCCGCGAGGGGCCTCGCTCACGCCCACGCCACGCAGGCAATTGATGCCGACATCGGCGCGAAGATCATCACCTGACAACTCGGGGTCGTCCATGTAACGCTCGACGTATTCGATACTCGCTAAAATTTCGATCAACCGCGCATAGTGATACAGAAACGACGACGTGACCGCGCCGTGGCCGAGCTTCTTGAATTTTTTCAACTCCGCGTCCGCCTGTGGCACGCCCATCTGTTCGCAAACGTTGAGACGCGCCAGCGGGCCGACGCGATAAATGCCTTCGGGAAAACCAAGCGGTTTATAATAGGGCGATTTGAGATAGGAATTTCCCTGAACCGATTCGCCGATGTAATCTGCATAGTTCAACGCGTCAAACTGGTCGGCAATGATGCTGCCACTGCTATCCTTAAAACGCAGTTTGCCACCGTGATGTTCCCACGTGCCATCCGATGCCACGAGCCCCATGAACAATGAAGGAAAGTTTCCGTAAATTTGAATCTCGCGTTGATGCGTCTCCATGGTTTTCTGCCAAAGATCAAATGCGACCTTTGTGGTGGCGTAAGCTTCCGGCAACCACGCGCGGATTTTGGCACGGCCTTCCGCACTAAGCGCCGAACGCACGCCGCCCGGCACCGCCCACATCGGGTGGATTTTTTTATCGCCGAGAATTTCGATGATTTCCTGACCGAATTGGCGCAGGCGAATTCCCGCGCGCGCGAGCTCCTTATTCGCCGCGATCAAACCAAAAACATTGCGTTGCGCTGGTGCCGAATCCCAGCCGAGCAGAAAATCGGGCGCGCTCAAATGGAAGAAACTCAACGCGTGCGATTGGATAATCTGACCAAGATTCATCAACCGGCGTAATTTGTCGGCGGCGGGCGGAATGCTGACGGCCATCAGCGCGTCGCCGGCTTTGGCCGAGGCCAGCGTGTGACTCACTGGACAAATCCCGCAGATGCGCTGTGTGATGCCGGGCATTTCCGTGTAAGGCCGACCCTCGCAAAATTTTTCAAAGCCGCGAAACTCGACGACGTGAAACTCCGCGTCGGCGACATTGCCGGCATCGTCCATGTAAATGCTGATCTTGGCATGTCCCTCAATGCGGGTTACCGGATCAATGATAATGCGTTTTGACATAACAAATTTTCAGCCGAATTTTAATTGTTCACCTTCTTGTTTGGGTGTGGTCCCAGCCAACAGTTGCGCAACCAACTCCTTGATGCGCGCGGCGGGCGGCGGGCAGCCGGGTAAAAAATATTCAACAAAAACTATTTCGTGAACGGGCCGCACGCGTGCAAGAAGTTGCGGCACGATGCCATCGGCCTTGGGCACGGCGGGATTATTTTGCGCGCTATCAATGTAGGCGCGTTGCAAAACATTGTCCGCGTTATCAATGCCGAACGTGTTGCGCATTGCGGGAACATTGCCGGTGACGGCGCAGTCGCCGAAGGACACCAACACTTTGGTGTGGGCGCGAATCTTGTGGAGGATTTCCAGATTATCCTCGTTGCAGACCGCGCCTTCGATGAGGCACAAATCCACATTTTCGGGATAATCCTTCACGTCCACGACGGGGCTGTAAACCAGATCCACGGCATCGGCGAGATCAATGAGAAACTCATCGAGGTCGAGGAACGACATGTGGCAGCCAGCGCAGCCGCCCAACCAAACTGTGGCTAAACGAATTTTCATATTTTATATTTATTCAACGGCTACCCATTCTTTCTTTTCACGGGCGTTGACGATGAATTCCAATTTATCGCGGTCGTGTTGCATCTCACCGGTGGCCGAACCTTTTTGGAACAGCGCGCCGGTCGGACAAGCCATAACGCATTTACCGCATTCGGTGCAGGAATCGGAATCGCCCCACGGCTGGTTAAGATCGGTGATGATTTTTGAATTACCGCCGCGACCGGCGATATTCTTCGTGCCGGCGCCTTCGATGTGCCAACAAACACGAACGCAGCGCGAGCAAAGCACACAGCGATTATGATCCATGCCAAAGAGTCGGTGCGTCATATCCACCGTCCATTTTGGAAATGTATATTCATAGCGGACGTGCGCCATGCCCTGCGAATACGCGAGCGTCTGCAATTCACAATGGCCGTTGGAAACACAAACTGCGCAGACGTGATTGCGTTCGGCAAACAACAGTTCGAGAATCATGCAGCGATATTTCCGCAGCCGCTCGCTGTTTGTTTGAATCTCCATGCCCTCAGCAACTTTTGTGGTGCAAGCCGGTAACAGCTTTGCGGTGCCGGTTATTTCAACAATGCACAACCGGCATGCACCGACATCATAAACGCCTTCGAGATGACATAACGTTGGGATTTTGATGCCCGCCTCGGTCGCGGCTTGCAAAACGGTCGCGCCTTCTTCAGCCGTGATTTGCTTGCCGTCAATGGTCAATGTTTTAACAGCCATAAAATTTATTTCGTAGCGAGTTCAGGTTGTTGCGCGACGCCGTTTGAATGCGGACCAAACGGATCAGGTTGAAGCAATTCTTCGTATTCCTTGCGGAAATATTTCAACGTGCTAACCACCGGATTTGGCGCGGTCTGGCCAAGTCCGCAGAGGCTCGTGTTTTTTACCATGTCGCAGAGTTCTTCCAATTTTGCGAGGTCGCGCGCGGTGGCTTTGCGTTGCATAATTTTTTCGAGCAGATTGAACATCTGCACCGTGCCCGCGCGGCAGGGAATGCATTTGCTACAAGATTCCTCCATGCAAAACTCCATGTAAAACTTGGCGATTTCCACCATGTTTGTGCTGTCGTCCATCACGACCATGCCGCCGGAACCCATGATGGAGCCGAGCTTGTTCAGCGATTCATAGTCGACTGGTGTATCGAGATAATCCGCCGGAATACAACCGCCCGAAGGCCCGCCAGTCTGGACCGATTTCACTTGGCGACCATCGGGAGCACCGCCGCCCATTTCCATAATAATCTGCCGTAGCGGAATACCCATCGGCACTTCGATAAGGCCGTTGTTTTTGATTTTTCCCGTGAGCGCGAAAACTTTGGTGCCCTTGCTCTTCTCCGTGCCGATGCTCGCATACCATTCTCCGCCCTTGTTAATGATGGCGGAAATGTTGGCAAATGATTCAACGTTGTTGATAAGCGTCGGGCAACCCCACAAACCGCTTTCCGCCGGAAACGGCGGACGCGGACGCGGCGTGCCGCGCTTGCCTTCAACCGACGCCATGAGCGCGGTTTCTTCGCCACACACAAACGCACCCGCACCGATGCGTATGTCCACGTTGAAATTGAACGGCGCTTCAAAAATTCCCGCGCCAAGTAGCCCCAGCGCCTTGGCCTGCTTAATCGCGGTTTGCAACCGTGAAATGGCCAGCGGATATTCAGCGCGCACATACAGATAGCCCTGATCTGCACCAACTGCGAAGGCGGCAATCGCCATTCCTTCGAGCACAATGTGCGGATCACTTTCCAAAACGCTGCGATCCATGAACGCGCCTGGGTCGCCTTCGTCACCGTTGCAGACAATATATTTTTTAGCACCGGGCGACTTCGCCACCGTGCCCCATTTTAATCCGGTCGGAAAACCGGCGCCGCCGCGACCGCGCAATCCGCTCTTCGTCACTTCCTCGACAACTTGCGACGGTTGCAACTCCGTCAGCACGTGATGCAGCGCCTTGTAGCCACCAATGGCGATGTAATCCTCGATGCGTTCTGGGTCGACAATGCCGCCATTCGCGCGCACGATGCGCATCTGCTTGGCAAAAAACGGATGGTCAGGGTCGCCCACTTGAACGTCGCAGGCGCCGCCTTTGAGGGAACCAACAATGGCGGCTGCGTTCTCCGGCTTTACAAATTCAAACAGTTTCTCCTTAGCGCTCAGTCCATCCACGCCGATAAGCGGGCCTTGACCGCAAAAACCCATGCAACCAACGCGGCGCACTTCGACCTCCGCATCCAAGTCCTGCACTTTAACCTCGGCTTCGAGATTTTTTTAATCACGTCCGCCTGCGAAGACATGCAGCCGGCCGACATGCAAGTGCGCAAGGTGATTTTTTTCCGAGAGCCAATATGTTTTCCGGCAATCGCATTGAGATCGTCTAATTGCATAATTCAAATCCAAGTTTTAATTTTTTCGAGCGCTAATTCGGGAGTTTGTTTTGGCGCGACGTGGCCGTCGTAAGTCACCGCTGGCGCAATGCCACACGCACCAATACAGCGGGCCGTGAGCAATGAAAGCTTGTTATCCGCCGTCGTCTCGCCGGATTTGATTTTATATTTTTCCTGAATGCCGCTAATGATTTTGTCTGCGCCCTTCACGTAACACGCCGTGCCAAGGCAGACGACGCAGGTATGTTCGCCCTGCGGCTTGAGCTGGAAAAAATGATAAAAAGTCGCGACTCCATAAACCCGGCTCGGCGGCAGCTTGAGTTTGGTGGCGACAAACAACAGAAGATCGTCTTCAAGAAAGCCGAAAAGCTCCTGCGCCTTGTGCAACACTTCAATCAAGGCATCCTGACGGAACTGATGCTTCTTCATGTGAACTTCCAGAATCTTGAAGCGCTTGTCCCCGCTGGCGTGCTTCAGCAAAGCTTGGATTTTATTTTTCTGCGGCGTAGCAACGGCGGCATTCATAGTTAAATATACTGTTTCTGTTACGATTGTAGATTAACTCATCTAACCTCCGATGAAACACCACCATTCTTGGCAAACAGTCACCATAATTTGCTTTTCATCCTCAAGCCGACGCCAAGCAATCACAAAATATGGGTAACTATTTGCAATTTATGCGTAGCTGCGACGTTTAGTTTAAATTAGTTTTACAACTATAAATCGGCGCATGAATTAAATTATCACATCATATTTTAAGGTGCTGAAATCGCTAAACAGATCCAAATGCGAAAACATTGAAAGAAATTATTTATGCTACCTGAATACATCCTCGAAAAATTTCCCATCACCGCCAAATTGCACGACGGCACACCGGTCACCATTCGTCCCTTGGGAAAACGCGACGCGAGCAAGCTGCAAAAGTTTTTATTGAGCGTGCCGGAAGAGGAGCGCCTATTTATCAAGCAGCCCATTTTCGACGTCACCGTGGTGCAGGAATGGTGCAAGCATGCGGACTTCGATCGCAATTTACCGCTGCTTATCTTACACGGTCAAAAAGTCATTGGTGAAGCCACGCTCCATCAACGGTTCGGCGGCTGGAAACGCCATATCGGTATGATTACGTTGCTGACGCATCCTGAATATCGCGGACGCGCCGTCTCGAAGTTGCTCATCGGCGAACTTATTGAGATTGCCAAACACTGCGGTCTGCGGCGGCTCGAAGCCGAAATCAACGGCGAACGTAAAATCGCACTGCAAGTTCTATCCCAATTCGGCTTCAGCAAACTCATGCACTTGGAAGATTACGTCCTCGACATGAAAGCCATCACTCACGACTACGTTCTACTCGGACTGAATTTAAAAACAGATGAAGAGTATCTCGGGGTCGGCGGTTGAAAAATCTTGAAAACAAAAACGAATTTATTTCCTCCTATGAAAACCTATCGCAAAACTTCCAACAAAAAATACCCATTCATTTTCCTCGCGCTGTTTTTATTAATCCCATCGCTCGCGCAAGCCCATCCTAATCACGGCACGGCCACCGGATTGGTCAACGGACTCGCTCATCCGCTCACCGGACTTGACCATCTTTGCGCCATGATTGCCGTTGGCTTGTGGGCGGCGCAACTGGGTGGACGGGCGCGTTGGGCTGTGCCGCTGGCGTTCGTCTCGGTAATGAGCCTCGGAGCAGTTCTTGGCCGAAATGAACTTGGCTTGCCCTTCGTGGAGCAAGGGATTGTCGCTTCAGTTTTAATCCTCGGCATTTTGATTGCCGCCGCCCTCCGGCTGCCGCTCGCAGCGAGCGTGACGATTGTTGGCCTGTTTGCCCTGTTCCACGGTTACGCTCACGGCGCCGAAATGCCGGTTAATATTTCCGGCTTTACCTATGGCATTGGATTTGTCGCCGCGACTGCCGGTTTGCATTTGTGCGGCATCGGGCTGGGCCTCACCGCACAAAAATTAGCGACTGAAAAAATGGTGCGCTATGCCGGCGGAATAATTGCCGCGTGCGGTTTGTATTTGGTGCTCGTCCCTTGATTAGGCCAGCCACGTTGCCACTGAAAACAACTATTCGAAAATGCCGATGGTCAGTCGGCGGGATTAATAACGCGGAACACACAGAACGCCAACTTGAATCTAAAAATATGACTACACAAAACATTTCCAAAAATCCCTGCGACCGCCGCCCGCTGCCTGCCAAAGGAATGGACTGGCTGCACAACCCCATTTTCAACAAAGGCACAGCCTTCACTGAAGCAGAACGTGATGCGCTGGGTTTGCGCGGTTTGCTGCCGCCGCATGTTCAGAGCATGGATGAACAAGTGCAGCGGGTGATGGCAAATTTTCGTAGCAAGTCGAGTGATTTGGAGCGCTACATCCAACTGGCCGGCTTGCAGGATCGCAACGAAACGCTGTTCTATCGCGTGGTGATGGATCATCTAGAAGAAATGATGCCGATCATTTACACGCCGACCGTTGGCAAGGCGTGTCAGGAATTCGGCCACATTTTTCGCCGGTCGCGCGGCTTCTATATTTCCAGCAACGATCGCGGGCAGATGGAGAAAATGCTGCACAATTGGCCGACGCGCGACGTGAAAGTTATTGTCGTCACCGACGGTGAACGCATTCTCGGCCTCGGCGATTTGGGCGCATCCGGCATGGGCATTCCCATCGGCAAACTGTCGCTCTACACGGCGTGCGCCGGCATCAATCCCACGCAATGCCTGCCCATCACGATTGACGTTGGCACCGACAACGAGGCGCTGCTGATAGATCCGCTCTACACCGGCCTGCGGCAAAAACGCATTCGCGGCGAGGCTTACGACGCGATTATCGAGGAATTCATGGTCGCCGTTGAAAAGAATTTTCCCGGCGTGCTGGTGCAGTTCGAAGATTTCGGCAACAGCAATGCCTTCCGCCTGCTCGCCCGCTACCGCGATCAAGCCTGCACGTTCAACGACGATATCCAAGGCACCGGCTCCGTGGCGCTCGCAGGAGTTTTGTCTGCGTTGCATCTCACCGGTGGAAAACTGAGCGATCAGCGCGTGCTGTTCCTCGGCGCGGGCGAGGCCGGCATCGGCATCGCCGAGAATATTGTCAACGTGCTCGTCGAAACCGGACTGACGCCAGAGGAAGCGCGTAAACGCTGCTGGTTCGTGGATTCCAAAGGTCTCATCGTCAAGAGCCGGACCGATCTCAGCGCCCACAAACAGCACTACGCGCACGATCATGCTCCCTGCATTGATTTATTTTCCGCCGTCAAATCGCTTAAGCCCACCATGCTCATCGGCGTATCCGGCCAGCCCAAAACGTTCACGCAGGAAATTGTCAAAACCATGGGCAGCCTCAACCAGCGGCCGGTGATTTTTGCGTTATCGAATCCGACTTCCAAAGCCGAATGCACCGCCGAGGAAGCTTACATTTGGACCGAAGGCCGCGCGGTGTTCGCGAGCGGTAGCCCATTTGCGCCGGTGACCATCGGTGGGAAAACGCTCGTGCCCGGCCAGGGCAACAACGCCTACATTTTTCCCGGCGTTGGTTTGGGAATTGTCAGCACCGGCGCCCGGCGCGTGACTGAATCCATGTTCATCGCCGCCGCGCGCACGCTGGCTTCGCTCATTCGCGAGAACGAACTTGCCGAAGGCCGCGTCTATCCGTCGCTCAAACGCATTCATGAAGTCTCACTCGCGATTGCCATCGCCGTCGCAGAGGAAGTGATTGCCAAAAAGCTAAACTCGCAACCAAGACCCGCTGACCTGCCTGCATACATCAAGTCGCAAATGTTCAAACCGGAGTATGCTAGCAACTGCTAGGAATGAATGCCAAATCTCGTCTCGGCTCTTCAAACTTTTGCTATTGTAGGTGCGTAGAAGAAAACAAATGGTGGGCACTGAGGGATTCGAACCCCCGACCTTCTCCGTGTAAAGGAGCAGCGCTACCACTGCGCCAAGCGCCCGAATCCAAAATGGTGCCAGCGAGTGGAATCGAACCACTGACCTCGGGCTTATGAGTCCCACGCTCTAACCAACTGAGCTACGCTGGCAACCTTTATTCTAGCGGCATTGGTGAGCCGCCCGACTTGCTTTACATCCCACTTTTACACCCCTAAGGTGTTTGCGTGAACTCTGACGCACAAGAAGCAACTAAAGGACGCTGGACATTCTTTGGCGGCAACTTGAGACGACTAAAACAATCGGGCGTTTATTATCTATTCGCAAAGCGTAATGGCAAGCAATTTTCCCGCTCTCTGAAGACTACAGACAGGGCTCTGGCAAAGCGGCGATTGAATGATTACCTGCGCGACCTAGAACGCCTAGAACCGACAGAGGCCGCTAATCTTTCTTTTGAACAGGTTGCAGATCGCTGGCTAGATACATCAAGACACACAATCAAGGACAGCTCACATGACCGTCGCCAAAGAAGTCTAAAAGCAGTCTCTCCATTCCTCTCTGGCATACCGATTAAAAACATTGCCGCGCGCCACTGTGAAGCATGGCTTATTAAACGCGGTAGCAATATCGCGGCGCAGACGTTCGCACATGAATTGAATGCAATGCGCGCCGTTTTCAAATACGCGCTAGACCAAGGGTGGATTCTCCGCAACCCAGCCGCAGAAATAAAACGCCGTCGAATCATTTCTAAAATTCCAAACGTGCCAACAAGAGAACAGTTTAATCGTGTCGTCGCCACAATCCGGGCTGAGCCTCGCGAACGCGGAGGCGCAGACCTAGTGGAATTGCTCGCCTACTCTGGAATGAGATTGCGCGAAGCGACCGCGCTCCGTTGGCGTGACGCTAATTTCTCCGCTGGCGTTTTCACTGTTACCGGAGGTGAAGTCGGCACAAAAAACCACGAGCAACGAACAGTTCCCATCTCTGAAAAAATGCGCCTGCTTCTGGAAAAAATGAAGCGTCAACGCGGGAAAGTTTCACCAGACGCAAAAGTGATTCAAGTCTCTAGCGCGATAAAATGCCTTGAAACTTCGTGCCGAAAACTTGGCTTTCCTAAATTTCACCATCACTCTTTGCGCCACTATTTCACAACCTGCGCGGTCGAAAGCGGCGTTTCGATTCCCACTATTGCACAATGGGCAGGACACAAAGACGGCGGCGCGCTTCTGATGAAACGCTATGCTCACTTGCAGCAAGCACACAGCGTCGAGCAAATGAAGCGTGTGAGCTTTGACGCTCCTATATCGCCTAATGACCCTGTCTGAAATTTAGGACTTGCGCTCTTGGCTTGACACGTCCATTTTGTCGCGGTCGGGTGTGCGAGGGGTTACTTTCCTGCGCACGCGTTGTCTCTGCGGTATCTGCTGTTAGCTATTTCCCCCTTGCCTGTTTTCAATCATTGTGAGTTAATCGCCGTGTTCGGTGCGACAAACGCCGGATGTCTTTTCCGCAACGGTCTGATTAACCGAAGCACACAAAGACTCCCTATTAACTGATTCGAGCCTGTCTTGTAGGATTGTATGAAAATGTTGCGGTCCTCCTTCTTTTTTTTCTTGGCAAATCTCAGCGGGGGGGGGTAATGTCAATGCTGATTTGTTTAAAAACCCAACCAACCACAGTCAACTGTCCCCCATGAAAAAGCCCCTCTTCCTCATCGCTCTTGCAGTAGGGGTAGTGTGCTTTGGCGGCAATGTTGCAGGAGCGACGATAAATCTAGTTACAAATGGAGATTTTGAAACTGGAACATTTTCAGGATGGAATCTGAGTGGTTACACCGACTCGAAGTGGCTCCATATTGATTCTTTTGT
>Ga0164297_10000239_pt1 | contig 70959 bp, 69 predicted proteins | sample GEODES058metaG_FD_113539 | JGI IMG/M metagenome (GOLD analysis project Ga0164297, IMG submission 113539) | Dystrophic lake water microbial communities from Trout Bog Lake, Wisconsin, USA - GEODES058 metaG | ecosystem: Environmental > Aquatic > Freshwater > Lake | place: USA: Trout Bog Lake... | reverse complement strand
TTTTTGAACGGCTGCGCCTGCAGTCATTAATATTGCTTTCTTAAAATTGGCGATGTATTTTTTTTCTTTTGCAAATGCAGATTCATCATCATTACTAAAATCAGGAATACTCATTAATTCTTTGCTTACGGCCATAGAAGGACCCATCAAATCTAATTTCCCTTTCATGGCACGTTTCAATACCATATCAACAGTTAATAAACGATTGATCTCATTTGTCCCTTCATAAATTCTGTTGATCCGTGAATCGCGATAAGCTTTGCTAATAATGTACTCATCACTAAAACCGTTGCCACCATGTATTTGTACGCCTTCATCTACAACGAAATCCAATACCTCACTTCCAAATACTTTTAACATGGCACATTCGATAGCGTATTCTTCTGCAGCACCTAATAATGCTTTTGCAAAAGAATCGCCACCTTTTAATAATTCTTCTTCTTTATCATCGATCCATTTTGCAGAACGATACAATGCACTTTCACAAACCCAAATACGAATAGCCATTTCAGCTAATTTATGTTTGATGGCACCAAACTTTGCAATAGGGATTTTAAATTGTTCGCGTGTCGCTGCATATTGAATAGAATTGGTTGCTGCACGTTTGCTGCCACCCAATGTTGCAGCACATAATTTTAAACGGCCTATATTTAAAATGTTGAAGGCAATGATATGCCCTTTACCAATTTCACCCAATACATTTTCTACCGGCACTTTACAATCTTGAAAATATAATTGAACCGTAGATGATCCTTTAATACCCATTTTATGTTCTTCAGGGCCTTGCGTAAATCCTTCATACCCTCTTTCAACAATGAACCCGGTAAATTTATCACCATCAATTTTTGCAAATACCGTATATACATCTGCAAACCCACCGTTGGTAATCCAACATTTTTGTCCGTTTAATAAATAATACTTTCCATCTTCACTAAGCTTTGCTGTTGTTTTAGCGCCTAATGCATCGCTACCGCTATTGGGTTCTGTTAATCCATAAGCACCTTTCCATTCGCCACTGGCTAATTTTGGAATGTATTTTTTCTTTTGGTTGTCTGTTCCGAAATATAAAATGGGCAATGAACCAATTCCTGTATGAGCCGCTACAGCAACGGAAAAAGAATGACCGCCACCCAATCCTTCATTCACAATAGTTGATGTAATAAAATCTTTTCCTAAGCCTCCGTATTCTTCCGGAAATGAAGTGGAGAGCAAGCCTTGCTCACCTGCCTTTTGTAATAAAGATGGCATTAAACCAGGTTCTAATTTATCGATACGCTCTAAAATGGGATAGATCTCTGTATCTAAAAATTGCTGACACATATCCATTACCATTGATTGTTCCTCATTAAAATCTTCAGGAATAAATGTTTCAAAAGCATTGCTTTCTTTAATCAACCATTCACCGCCTTTTAGTGCTGATGATTGCTGTGTTGATGTACTCATAACAAGAGATTTTTATTTGTGATCAATTACATTTTTTGAAAATTGAAAATCATTTCAAATTATCATATACTCTTTGTAACACTTGTTTAACTGTTTCTATTTCATCTTTAGTAACGCCTACCAAGGCCTCATCCATTGTTTGATTGGCGAGATCAATGGTACTTTGCTGTAACTGTTTTGCAGCATCTGCCAAACACACTAAATTTTTTCTTCTGTCTTGTTTGTGTGCAATGCGTTTTACTAATTTTAATTTTTCCAAATTATCAATCAATCGCGTAATACTTGGTTTATCGCGATAAGTGCGTTCGCATAAATCCTGTTGACTTAAACAATCTTCTTTCCATAAATGATAAAGAATACTCCATTGCTCAATAGTGATATCAAGTCCGGCATTGCGAAAGTTTTTCTGCAATCTTCTGGCAATAGCGGTAGCCGCCATTGCATTAATGACGCTGTATAGTTCTCCTCTTTTAAATTGGTTGTTTGGCATATAGTTAGTTATGCAACTAATTTCAAAATTGATGTATCTTTGCCAAACTACCAAGCTTTCGTCCAATTAATTTTTTGTTAGAATGAAAAGTCTGTTTATTAATTACAAACAATCTTCAATTCATTACCTCCGCATAGGAAGTGGTAAAGAATTATTGTTTGCTTTTCATGGCTATGGAGAAAATGCAGGTTCCTTTTTATTATTGGAAGAATTAATTGGAAAAGATTATACCATTGTCGCCATTGATTTTCCTTTTCACGGACAAACAAATTGGAATGAAGATTTATTGTTCACGGTTGAAGATTTAATTAACATTATTAACCTAATTACGCAATTACCCAATCAATCTTTCCACCTATTGGGATTTAGTATGGGTGGAAGAGTTGCTTTTCAAGTATTGCAAAGCTTACCGGATAAAATCAAAAAAATAATACTGATAGCACCGGATGGATTGCACAATAATATTTGGCATAGTATCTCTACTCAAACCAAATTAGGCAATTTAATATTTGCTTATGCTATGAAATATCCGGGATTAATATTTGGGTTGATGAAAATTGGGGTTAAACTAAACTTATTCAACAAAAGCATTTTCAATTTTGTGCATTATTATTTGGATGACGCTGATTCGAGATTGACATTATACAAGCGCTGGACAACCATGCGCAAATTCAATCCCGATAAATCTTTACTTAAATTGGTTATTGCACAAAAAAAGATTTCTATTAAAATGCTATTCGGTAAGTTTGATAATGTGATCATAACTAAACGAGGCGAACAATTCAAAAAAGGAATCGAACAATTTGTTGAAGTAAAGGAGATCAATGCAGGCCATCAATTATTAAAAGAAAAATATGCAACAGAAATAGCTGCATTATTTCGCAGCTAAATTGTTTCTTTGCTGCATGTGTCTGAATATTATTTTAATTATTACGCTGCTTACATTCATTCCTTATGCCATCATCATTTTATTGTATAGAAAATGGTTTTTGCAACTGCATGAATTTAAATTGCCGGTTGATTTTATTCCTCAAATAAAATTTTCAATAATTATTCCTGCTCGCAATGAAGAAAAAAATATTGCAACCTGTCTCCAATCCATTTTCACTCAACATTATCCGTCTGATTTTTATGAAGTGATTGTTGTTGATGATTATTCAACCGATAACACTGTTGATATAATTAAATCATTACAAAAAGTTCATCCGAATTTAAAATTGATCCTGCTTTCCGAAGTAATAGAAAAGGAAAAATTGAACTCGTATAAAAAGAAAGCCATTGAAATAGCTATTCACCAATCAAATAATGAATGGATAACTACAACAGATGCAGATTGCCTGGTACAAAATGAATGGTTATTGCTGTATGCGGCCTATATCCAACAGCATCAATCAGTATTTGTAGCGGCACCTGTAAAGATGATAGATAACAGAACTGTTTTAGCTGCTTTTCAAAATCTTGATTTTATGGTAATGCAGGGAATTACCGCCGCATCTGTATTTGCGGGCTTCCACAGCATGTGCAACGGTGCAAATCTTTGTTACAAAAAAGAAATTTTTTATAAAGTGAATGGTTTTGAAAACATTGATCATATTGCCAGTGGAGATGACATGTTACTGATGAATAAAATCAAACAAAAATATCCAAAATTAATTGGTGTTTTATTTACTAAAAAAGCAATTGTATTAACACAACCTATGCCTAACTGGAAAAGTTTTTTTAACCAAAGGATTCGTTGGGCAAGTAAAGCAGATCAATACAAAGACAAAAGTATTTTTTGGGTTTTATTGGATGTTTATTTATTCAATCTTTTTCTTTTAATACTTCCGTTTTTTGCATTCAGCAATATTTATGCACTGTTGTTTTGGTTGATATTTTTATTTTGCAAACTCGTAATTGAAGTAAGCTTTGCCTTACCTGTTGCCAAATTTTTTGAAATACAATTAAAATGGTGGCATGTAAGTTTACAATTAATTCATATTTTATATATGGTAATTGCCGGTTGGCTGGGAAAATTTGGAACTTATCAGTGGAAAGATCGAACTGTAAAATAAGATTACATTTTACAGTTGCTGTTTTTGTTCATTCCTTCTTACCTATATTGTACAGAAATTGATAATTAACTAAAGAAAAAAGAATTATTTGTTATTAACTCATGAACATGTTCGGTAAATACAATTCAGCATTCAGCAAGCGTTTATTTAGAAACAAAGGCGCCATTTTGGGGTTGCTGTTAATTTTATTTGCTATTTATATTGCGTTAGCTTCATACTCAATAGCACCAGATCATTCACCTGATGCAAACCGCATCATACCAGAGATTGGGAGTAAACAGCCCGGATTTACTATGGATTTTCTTCTTATTAAAAAAGAAAAAATCAATTCTGAAAAAAATAAGTTTTACAAATTAATTAGTGGTGAAGAGGATGCTTATAATTTTATTCCTGTTACATCTTACGAATTGAAAAATGACAGTTTGATTTTCCGAAAATTTGTTGATGAGGGAATTAGCGAAAGAAAAAGTATTTTATTTTTTGAAGATCAGGACTCCATTCTACAACATAAAAAATTTTATCTAGGCACTGATAAATTTGGTAGAGACATTTTAAGCAGAATAATTATTGGTTCACGTGTAAGTTTAGGCGTTGGGTTGATTGCAGTTGTTATTTCTTTAACCCTCGGCATTTTATTGGGCTCATTAGCCGGCTATTTTGGAAAATGGGTAGATGATATTATTATGTGGTTTATTAATGTAATATGGAGTATCCCAACATTGCTGCTGGTATTTGCCATTACATTGGTTTTAGGAAAGGGTTTCTGGCAAGTTTTTATTGCAGTTGGATTAACGATGTGGGTGAATGTAGCACGTTTGGTTCGCGGACAAGTTTTAGCAGTTAAACAATTAGAATATATTGAAGCTACAAGAGCCTTGGGGTTTTCGAATATTAGAATAATGTTTAAACATGTTCTTCCAAATATACTTGGGCCGGTAATGGTAATTGCTGCAAGTAATTTTGCCTCTGCAATTGTAATTGAAGCAGGATTAAGTTTTTTAGGTGTTGGTGTTCAACCTCCGCAACCCAGCTGGGGCTTGATGATTAAAGAGAATTATAATTTTATTATCACACATAATCCAATGCTGGCAATGGCTCCGGGCATTGCCATTATGTTGCTCGTACTTGCATTTAACCTATTGGGGAATGGTTTAAGAGATGCTTTAAACGTAAAAGGAAAATTATAATGCTATACTTTGTTTTTCTTGTTTTAACTTTTCTTGTAACAACAAAATCATTCCAACACTTAACCAAAACAAACTTCCTATTTTATCTGTCTCAATTAAGTCGCTTAACAAATTTACTATACCAATCATTACAATAACAACACCTGCAGCTAATGCAATATTTCTATAAAATTCATTTTGCAATTGATGATATAATTGCTGAGCATTAATTAATAAACTTATAAAAAGTATTAAAAAAATAACAACGCCTACAATACCCTGTTCTAATGCCGTTAATAAAAAATAATTATGAACGGATGAATGATCTTCATTTTTACTAACCCAAGTTTTAAAAATATTTTCTGCATAAGGCTTATAATTATTATAAAAATTATTGGGGCCAAAACCTGTAACTGGTTTAGCTGCAATCATATTTTTTGCAGCTACCCAACGATAAAACCTTTCTGCATCGGAAACATCTTTTAAATTAACAGTAGCTTTTAAATGTTCCGAAAAATCTGTATGGAAAATTGTATGCGTAAAGTCGGGCGTGAACCGTAAATAATTTTTATTCCAGAACAAAAACAAAAATGAAAGCGCAGATAAAAGACCAATTAGCACAAGTGATTTGATTAATAATTTTCTTTTAATTAAGAACGAGGTTAAGATACCAACAATCAATGCAAGCCAAGCTCCACGTGAATAAGATAGCAACAATCCAATTAATCCCATCATCAATCCAATGATAATCCATTTATAAGCTGGTTTGGAAATAGGGGTTAATCTTTTTACGATCCAGCCTACTAACAATAAACAAATCAACATTGCAGAATAATTAACATGATTTCTAAAAAAAGGATCTAATACCTCTTTGATGCCTTCAAAAGAAAAATAAAAAAATGAATGTCTAATCAATGATTGGATTACTACTATTAGCATCGGTATCAATAAATACAAAGCCAGATCTTTCATTTTGCTTTGTGAATGAATAAACAATTGCGGTAACACAACGAATGGAATGATATACCAGATTTTCGCTAAAAAATATTTTATTGAAAGTATTAGATCGACTGAAAAAAAACAGCAGACTACAATCCAACAGAGATGAAGTATGATGATTAGAAATAAACTATTTTTCAAAAGATATTTTGGGAACAAAAAAGGGTGATAAATAAATTTTAGGATGGCACAACCAGTTATGATCATCAACAATGGTTCGTCCGGAAAATCTAACCCTAATGAATTGGTAACATTCATTTCGGTTGATAAGGGTAAAAAAAATAGCGCCAACCAAAACAATTGCTCAGTATAAGAAACCGTAAACTTAAATACAGCAGGAAATAAAACAAAACAAAAAGGGATACTCAGCCATAGATAATTGTTATTGAATATTGCAATAATTAAACATGCAATAAACAAAACCGATGCAATTAAAAATTGATTGCTATTACGGATAAAAGAAATCATTTATCAACTTTATTTTTTTCATAAATAAGTATAGTAATTATTCCAAAAATTAAGCTGCTAAAAAAAGCTGCAATCAATATTTCAATTTTTGCGGGACGCTCTGCAATAGCCGCCGGACGGGCTTTTTCAACAATATATAGAGTTGGCGGAGTGGTAGAAATAGCCAATTGCAATTCGTTAACAGATTTTGAATATTGTTTGATTTGATCTACAATATTTTCTCTTTTAATATTTAAAAGATCCGAGCTATGCGGTGGATGAGTATTTGTATAAGAGGCTTCAATACTATCTGATAATAGTTTAAACTGTTTATCTAACTCTTGTAACGAAAGTGTTAGCTTATCCAATTCATTCTGATAAACTTTTTTCCATGTTGCCTGCTCTATTTGCTGAATAATATCAATTGTTGTATTGGCAATTTGCGCTGCTATTTCTTTATCTTTATTCCACACAACAATCTTTAATTGATTGAATTCATTCTTTTGAATTTGCAGGTCTTCTTTCAATGATTTTATGGTATTCTTTTTTCTAACAAAATCATCCGTTCCTTTAGAACCATAATAATCCGCTAATTTAAATTGATCGATCAATTGATAATAAACAGTATCTAAATTAGCAAAGCCATTCAGTATTTCTACATCATCACCATTACCAAAAAAAGAATACAATCCCTGAACATTCGTATTGAATAATCTTGATTTATCTGCCAAAGTCGGATTGCCGGGAATGACTACTGCAGTTGATTTAAATTGTTGAGGAAGCATAAACAAAGTAATTACTGTAACAATTAAAACCAATAAAACAAATAAGGTAATTTGTTTCCATTTTTTTGAAAGCAAAGCAACTACATCTATTAAATTAAAACGAGTAGAGGATATCATAATTGAAAATACAATTTATTCTTTCACTAAACTTCTGAAGTAACCACCACATTACGATCTAAACTTTCTTCCAAAGAAATAAAAGTTTCCGTTCTTTCAATACCTTTAATATTTTGCAGTTTATCATGCAAAACAAATCTTAATTGCTGAATATCTTTACAAACAATTTCAGCGAACATACTATAGTTACCTGTTGTATAATTCAATCGAACAATTTCAGGAATACGTTTCAATTCTTTTGCAACCACATCGTATAATGAGCTTTTTTCTAAATAGATTCCGATAAAAGCAATAACATCATACCCTAAGGATTTTAAATCAATAGATAATTTTCTACCTTTAACTACTTTTTGTTCTTCTAATTTTTTGATGCGTACATGAATGGTGCCACCGGAAACAAATAATTTCTTTCCCAAATCGGCATAAGAAATTTCGGCGTTCTCCATCATTTCCTGGATAATCTGTAAATCCAGTTTGTCAAGATTTAATTTGGATGCCATTTTTAATTAGTATTTTAGATATATTTTACAATTATACATAAAAAATTGAATAATATCAATATTTTTAAAATATTTATTGAATTATTTTCAAACAATGACTTATTTTATTTAACATTGTACTGTCAATGGAACAAATAGTTCTTTTTATTGTGGGGTGATGAAATTTTTCGGCAGACATGCCCTCTCGTCTCGGGGGTGAAGACAACAGGACAAACGCAACATAGAGCCTTCCGCAAGGAAGACCGGGGTTGACCACCGGACTTTGTGTTACAGCTAACTGCTTCGTGTAGGTTCGACTCCTACCCCTACAGCTTTTTTTCTCAGTGTTTTAGTTTGCTTGCCTTTGAAGTATTTACTTTAAAGGCTTTTTTGTTTTTACTTCTTTACTTAATCATTTTTTAAATTTTATACCATCATATTGATACAATAATATCTTTGCGCCAATGGCACAAAAAAAATTAATTCGTTTCGAAGAGATTAAATCATTTCCGAATGTGTTAGAACATCCGCAAAACATGAAAAATGCCTGGAATGATTTTTTAAAAAATCTACACCCTATTATTTTAGAATTGGCTTGCGGCAAAGGAGAATATGCAGTTGGTTTAGGAAGAATGCATCCCAATAAAAACTGTATTGGTGTTGATTTGAAAGGGAATAGAATTTGGCGTGGCGCCAAAACCGCACTGGAAGCAGGTTTAACGAATGTGGCATTTTTAAGAACAGAGATTGATCAAATTGCCAATTATTTTGCCAAAGACGAAGTTGCAGAAATATGGATCACTTTTCCAGATCCTCAATTGCGATTATCAAAAGCAAAAAAAAGATTGACGCATCCAAAATTTTTGCGTTTGTATCAGCAAATATTAAAAGCTGACGGGCTTGTTCATTTAAAAACAGATAGCCCTGATTTGTATCAATTCACCAAAATAGTCATCAACTTATTTGAATTAGAATTGTTAGTTGATTATGATGATGCTTATAATGAACCGGAGATTACCGACGAATTACGTATTAAAACCTATTATGAAATTTTAGATATTGCACAGAGTAAAAAAGTACATTATCTGCAATTCAAAATAAATAAGGATTTACCGATTGAAAAAGATATTACTTTAAAACAAATGATTTGTGAGCCAGCCGTTAATTGAAAATATTGATTTCTATTTTGATGAAACCGGTTATATGGTGTTCACAGAAAAATATCATATAGATAAAGGTTTCTGCTGCGGGCATGGTTGCAGACATTGCCCTTTTAATTTCGAATCTGTCCCTGAACCAAGAAGAACTGAATTATTGAATGAAAAAGCAAAAACAGTATCTTCATTTGAATAATTAAATCACTTGAAAAAGAAAATTGCTACTCCAAAAAAATCTATCCCAACCATAAAAAAAGAACCTTCTTTTTTTGAAGATGTATACGATGTTGTCCGCCAAATTCCCAAAGGCAGCGTAACTTCTTATGGTGCTATTGCAACTTATCTCGGAACAAAAATGAGTGCCCGTATGGTAGGTTGGGCAATGAATGCCTCCTTTCTTGTTAAACCAAAAGTTCCGGCTCATCGCGTTGTCAATCGAAACGGAATGTTAAGCGGTAAAGCACATTTTGCAACGCCAACTTTAATGCAGGAACTTTTAGAAAAAGAAAAAATAAAAATAAAGGATGATACCATCATTGATTTTGAAAAAAAGTTTTGGGATCCGGCAAAAGAATTATCTCTCGACTAATGATAATACGGACTAATCATTAAATACACGATCGGACCGGTTATGGCAACATAAAACCATAAAGGCCAAGTATATTTTGCTAATTTTTTATGTTCAGGAAATTCTCCCGTCATGGCACGATAGGCTGTATATAAAATAAAAGGCAAAATAATCGCTGCTAAAAAAATATGTGTGAACAGAATAATAAAATAAATAATCCTAATCGTTCCTTCTCCGCCAAATTTTGTTTCACCGGCCAATAAATGATGTGCAATATAACTTACCAAGAAAACAATAGAGAGTATTAAGGCACTTGTCATTAATTTTTTGTGTAATAGATAATTTTTGTTTTTTACCGTAATCAAAGCCGCTAACAATAAAACCGCAATGATTGAATTGATAATTGCATTGGCTGTTGCAAATACATGCACATTAAATCCAAGGTTTACATTTAATTTAAACCTGCTGAGTAGTACGACAGCTGCAAAAACTACAAATGAAAAAACACCAATTAATAGCTTTGCCTGATGATCATTCTTTTTTAAAGTTGCTGCTAACATAAAATATATTTATCCGTTTATTTTTCTTCTTTGTGTAAAGTAGATCATGAATACAATCACCAATAAAATAATCAATACCCATAACCAATTTAAATCAATGATTTGTGTAAACAATTCACTTTTTTGGGTTCTGTCTTTTTCTAACATCAGCAAACCAATATCTTTTGCCAAGTGAGATAAAGAGGCAGAATCTCTATCCAATCCATCATAAAATCCTCTCACTACCATATTCTTATCTAACAGTACAAATCTGCTTGTATGAACAAAATCCGGATTAATTGGTTCAGTACTAAACTGATCAACTTTCAATTCTTCAAATGCAAAACGATAAATAGAATCTTTGTTACCCGTTAACATCCACCAGTTATCAGGATTTACACCAAACCTGTCTGCATATTCTTTTAATCTTCGAACAGAATCTGTTTGCGGATCAATTGAAAAAGAAATGAATTGCACAATAGAAGTATCGATCTTATTTCTAACATCACCACCGGTAATAAATGACTGCTGAAGTTTTGCCATGTTACGTGTTAATCTCGGACAAATGCTTCTACAACTGGTAAAAAAGAAATTCGCAACAATAATTTTTCCTTTCTTATCATACAAACTCACACTATCGCCCAATTGATTTACTAAATGAATATTGGAAGTGATATGCCAGTTACTGTCGTTAATCTGTTTGCCATTTTGAATATGCGTTGTAACACTATCTAATAAATATTTTCGTGGCATTACTACTGCATTATCACTCGCCGATTTTAAGATTACATAACTTACTACCGGAATAAGTATGGCTATCATCAATGCGAATAAAGCTTTCTTCGTCATACAATTGAATAAAAAACCACCGCATTAAACGGTGGTAATGTTTTTAAATAAATAAAATGAATTGAATAATTATTCCACCGCTTTCTTCACTTCAGGCGTTTCTTTCATTTCTTCTTTTTTCTCCACCTTTTTAGTGCTCATTTCTTTTTTGTGCGAATCATAAGTCATACGCAGGTTTTTAAATGAATTTCCATCATATAAAAATGCGCCAATAAACCAAACAAATAATAATAAAGGCACCACAATAGTCATGATCATGTTGCGTATCTCATGTTTTAAATGCATGAAATAACCAACAATGTAAAATGCTTTTGCCATCATTAAAATAACAATCACACCTTTAATAAGCAATCTTGTTCCCTGTGCATCAACATGCATCATTAAAAAACCCAAAGCCAATTCAATGATAGTTAATACACTTAATATTAATGTAACCCTTAGAACCTCTTTTTTTCCGTCTTCATGATGTTCAACATGTGATGTATGTTCCATATAAAAATTTAATTGAGATGAATTAGATCAAATAAAAACAAGTAAATACAAAAACCCAAACCAAGTCTACAAAATGCCAGTATAAACCAGCCTTTTCAATCATTAAATAATGACCGCGTTGTTCAAATTTATCCATCAATGTCATAATCAACATAACAATATTGATGATCACACCACTAAATACATGAAAACCATGAAACCCTGTAATGGTAAAAAAGAAATTAGTGAAATTGGTTGTTGATTGTGTACCATCGGCATTTAAGAAAGGATTTCTACCCCACCATGCACCTTCATGAAATAAATGGGTCCATTCCCAAGCCTGACAACTTAAGAAAGCCAATCCTCCTAAAATAGTTAAGATTAAATTATTTACAACCGCCTTCTTATTCATTTCTTGACCAGCTTTAACAGCTAATACCATTGTAACAGAACTAATGATTAAGATAAAAGTCATAATACTCACAAATACCAATGGAGCATTGGCATTCTCTCCTGCAAAAGGATAAGATTTAAATACTTCGTTCGGGTTGGGCCATCCGGCTGTTGCGAAACGAGTTGTACCATAAGCAATCAGGAATGCGCCGAATGTAAAAGCATCACTCATCAAAAAATACCACATCATCAATTTACCGTACTCTACATTAAAAGGGCTTTTTCCGCCGCTCCACCATTTGGTGTTTACTGTTGCTGTTGTTGAAGTTGACATGTTTATACTTAAAAATTTCTGTTACAAAAATATCGCCTGTCGCTTAAAAAAGCTGAATAAATCTAAACTTTTTCTTGGTTTATTTAATCCAAAGTAAAAAGATGAACAGATAAATCCAAAGAATATCTACAAAATACCAATAAGTAGCCACAATTTCCAATGGAATACTATTATAACTTTTGGTTTTTGTACTGAATGATTTTAAAAAGATAACGGATAAAGCTACAATTCCACCCAATAGGTGCAGCATATGCAAACCGATGATTACTACTAAAAACGAAGCAGATGGATTACTTCCCTGACCAATTAATTGTATACCCGAATGATTTAATGATTGAAATGCGATAAACTGCAATGAAACAAATAAAATTCCCAATAGAGTTGTGATGCTTATTAAATTTTTATACTTGTTCCGCTCTCTTGCTTTAAAATATTTTACAGAAAGATGCATAGTTAAACTGCTGAGCAGAATAACAAAAGTGGAATACCAAAATGTAATAGGAAATTCAAACTCTAACCAATTCGCCTGATTGCGTCTTACTATATACGCACTGGTTAATCCTGCAAACATCATGCACAAACTACCAATAGCAACCCATAAAGTAAATTTATGCGGATGAATTTTACCTGCTTCATTTGTACGCGTCGCTGTCATCATCACTTTAATTTTATAATTGAATCAAGTTTTTAATGTACTTTATTTGCTAACAATGCCAATAATACAATCGGCAAATAAATATAACTGCTGAACATCACTCTTCTGGCTGCTTTTACATCCATGTTTTTATACAATCTTAAACACTGAACTACCATAAATAAATTACAAACCAATACAATCCATAAACTTAATTGTCCGGCCATATTAAAATAATAAGGCAAGATCCCAATTGGAATCATTAACACACTATACATTACTGCCTGCAAAGCAGTGAATTTAGTTGGCCCTTTATCACTGGGCAATAATTTAAATCCTGCTTTGGTATAATCACCATGTGCAACCCAGGCGATTGCCCAGAAATGCGGAAACTGCCAAATAAATTGTATGGCAAATAAAATCCATCCGCCTGCACCAAAATCATCTTGTCCGGCTACCCAACCAATTAAACAGGGTAATGCACCCGGAAAACCACCAACCAATACAGAAACAGAATTAATTTTTTTTAATGGTGTATAGATATACGCATATAAAAACAAACTGAAAGCAGATAATAATGCTGATGATAAATTAAAATAATACCACATCATCAAAGAACCGATAACACCTGCAATCAATGCAAACAGGTAGGCTTCTTTTGCACTCATTCTTCCTGCAGCAACAGGACGCGTTTTGGTTCGTTTCATTACTGCATCAGTATCTTTCTCTACTGCCTGATTAATGGCGTTCGCACTTCCTGCAATCAACATCCCTGCAATAAATAACAGTACAATCATCTTCCAATCGTATGTTACTATATTAGGCGTCAGCAAATAACAAACAACACAGGAAAATACGACAGTAAAACTTAAAGTGAATTTCATTAACTGAAAATAATCTTTCACTTTACTTGCTATCGTAATTGATAAAGAATCAGTTGTATTAATTGCTTTTACCATTTTCATTTTTTGATCAACGCACACAATGCTTTTTATTTTTCAATTACTATTGAATTGAAAAAATGCCCCGATATACTCAGGGCATGGATCAATAATTTATTTAACTCAATAGTTCAAAGAACTACCCATTTTAATTCTATTAATGATGGCTTTCATCAGCCCCGACAGGTTCTGTTTGCGGAATGAATTCTCTTCCATCTTTACCATAATCATACGCCCAACGATACACTTCAGGAATTTCACCGGGCCAGTTACCATGACCAGGATTGATTGGTGTTGTCCATTCTAAAGTATTTGAATTATATGGATTTTTATTAGTTACTTTTCTTCCTTTAAAAATTGAATAGAAGAAATTAAATAAGAATAATAATTGTGTTGCAAATACAATCATGGCAACTGTGCTGATAAATCTATTCAAATCTGCAAATTGCTTGAAGCTTTCCCAAATGCTGTAATCGTAATAACGACGGGGCATACCCGCCAAGCCTTCATAATGCATTGGCCAGAAAATTAAATAAGCGCCTGCAATAGTTATCCAGAAATGAATATAACCCAATGTATTATTTAAATGTTTGCCATACATTTTCGGGAACCAGTGATAGATACCGGCAAACATGCCAAACATACTGGCTACACCCATTACAATATGGAAATGTGCAATTACAAAATAAGTATCATGTAAATGAATGTCTAATGCTGAATTTCCTAACCAAATACCGGTTAATCCACCGGAGATGAATAAACTCACAAAACCAATAGCAAACATCATTCCGGGTGTGAAACGAATATTACCTCTCCATAAAGTAGTTAACCAATTAAATACTTTAATGGCAGATGGAACAGCAATCAATAATGTTAATAATACAAAGATGGAACCAAGGAAAGGATTCAATCCTGTAACAAACATATGATGCGCCCAAACCAGGAATGCTAAAATAGCAATGGCAAACAAAGAGCCTATCATTGCCATATATCCAAAGATCGGTTTGCGTGAATTAACAGATAATATCTCACTCACCATTCCCATTGCCGGTAACAAAATAATGTATACTTCCGGATGCCCTAAGAACCAGAATAAATGTTGGAATAAAATAGCACTGCCTCCTTCATTTGGCAAAGCGCCTACTCCATTAACAAAAATATCAGACAGATAAAAACTTGTTCCGAAGTTTCTATCGAAGATCAATAAAATAAATCCTGATAATAATACAGGGAATGATAATACACCCAATACTGCAGTAAAGAATAATGCCCAAATAGTTAATGGCAATCTGGTCATGCTCATTCCTTTTGTGCGTAAGTTTAAAACAGTAGCAATATAATTTAACCCACCCAATAATGATGATACAACAAATAATGCCATCGCAATGATCCACAAATCCATTCCGGATTTAGAACCTGGCGACGCACTTCCCAATGCACTTAATGGAGGATATGCAGTCCAACCACCACTGAATGGCCCTGTTTCAACAAACATGGATGATAACATCACACAACTTGCTGCAAAGAAAAACCAATAAGAAAGCATATTCATAAATGGAGAGGCCATATCTCTTGCACCGACTTGCAATGGAATTAAAAAATTGGCAAACGTTCCGCTTAATCCTGCTGTTAATACAAAAAATACCAATACCGTTCCATGTGTGGTTACCAGTGCATAATATGCTTCAGGTGTTATACGGCCGTCTTTCACCCAAAATTTTCCAAGAATATCTTCTAACCATGCAAAATGAGAATCAGGATATCCTAATTGCAAACGAAATAATACACTCATCAATCCACCTAATACAGCCCAAACCATTCCTGTGATAAGGAACTGTTTAGCAATCATTTTATGATCCTGGCTGAAAACATATTTACTGATAAATGTTTCGTGATGATGATGTTCGTGATGGTGATCACCATGTACATCGTGTACTGCAGTGGATAGTTCGTGAAGAATCGCTTCGTTACTCATATTAATTTCTTTGTCTTTCTACTTAATTATTATATCAAACAAATAAAAATATACTTGGTTGAGATGATATTATTTTTTTGCAATTAGAACTGAAGCAGTTGCCGTTGATGCAGTTCCTTTAGTGCTGTCTGCTTTTTGATTAGCCGGATCTTTGTCAGGAAAAGCTGAAAGATAATATGGCTTTTGTTTGGCCATCCAAATATCATACTCTTCCTGAGATACTACCTGTATTACTCCTTTCATAGAATAATGTCCGTTTCCACACATTTGATCACAACTGATTTCATATTGGAAATTCGGATTATTGGTAATCTTCTTCATTTCTTCAGTAGTATATTTTGGTGTAAACCACATGGTTGTAGGAATACCCGGAACTGCATCTGCTTTTAAGCGAAATTGAGATAAACCAACATCATGTATCACATCTCTTGATCCGATAATTAATTTAACGGGCTTTCCTTTAACCACATACATAGTTTGCTCAGCAACAATATCATCGTGTGAAGCAGGATCATCTTTCAAATTTAAATCAGCATTGTCTTGCCAAATCAATCCTAATGAATTAGACCCTGCATCAATTACTTTATAATATTTTTTACCAAAAACGCCGTCATTTCCCGGATAGCGGAATATCCAGCCAAATTGTTTTCCGGTAACTTCAATTTCTTGTGCTCCTTTTGGAGCTTCACCTGTAAAATAAAACCAGTTACGCAAACCAATTACAACCAATACAGTTAAGAAAATAGCAGGCACTACAGTCCACAATACTTCCAACTTATTGTTATGCGGAAAAAAGAAAACTTTACGTTTATCGCTTTCCTGATATTTAAATGCAAACCAGAATAATAAAATTTGAGTGATAATGAAGACAACACCGGTTACAGTTAAAGTAATCCACAACATACTATCTACTCTTTCACCCTGCACACTGGCAGAATCAACAGCCAACAAAGTTTTACCAAACAATAATTTATTGCAATACCAAACTCCAATCAATCCGGTTACTAAAAAAGCAACCATTAAAAACCCGTTTACTTTATTGGTTTGTTTGCGACTTTGTTCTTCACCCTTTAACACAGATACATATTCTGCCGCTTTCGATATTTGAAAGATAATCAGGAAGACCAAAACGATCACTGCAATAATTAAATACGCTGTCATAATACGATCAATATTTTCTGATACTATAAAATTACTTTACACAATTATGTATGATGAATGATACTTTCTTTTAAGAAAGGATGATATTTTGCGATCAGTGGTTTGCTTGCCAGTGAACGACTTACAAAATGAATCATCAATCCTATAAATAAGCACAGTATACCAAAATCCAACCATCCTAATGTTACTTCTGTTTTACTGATACTGCCCATTACCATTTGATAAAAATCTATCCAATGACCAAACAATATCAATACTGCCATAAAAGTCATCAATGTATAATTTCTTTTTGCCGAACGCTTCATTAATATTAACAACGGACAAATGAAATTGATGATTAAATTCAAAAAGAAAATTCCTTTATACGGGCCTTGTACCCGATGTTTAAAATAAATAGTTTCTTCGGGTTGATTGGAATACCAAATCAGCATATATTGAGAGAACCACAAATAAGTCCAGAAAATAGAGAATGCAAACATAAATTTTCCGATATCATGTAAATGCTCGCCATTGGTATATTCTAAATATCCCTTGTTCTTTAAATAAATCACCCACAACGCAATCAAACTCATGCCGCTAACAAATGAACTTGCAAATGTGTACCAACTATACATAGTACTGTACCAATGTGCATCGATACTCATTAGCCATAACCAGGGAACAGTAGAACCAACCGTTAATGCAAACCAAACAATAAATAATGCAGCGCTTACAGTATTTTTCCAGATATAACTGCCGCCTGCTGCTTGTCCGGTAATACCATCATTGTCTGCTTCACGGCTTAATTTACGCATTCTCCAACCTAATAAACTCCATAAACCTATTGCCAACAATGTCCAAAAAGTAAAAAACTTTACATTTAAAAAGCCCGACTTACCTTTTAATACTTCATCAGCGTTCACTGCATTGGTATCTAACCAATGATATACCAAATGCTTGTCGGTGAATACAACATATAGTAAAATAACAGCTGTAATTGATCCAAAAATAGGAACCATAGAAGAGATCGCTTCAGGAACACGACGAAAAGCCAATGGCCATCCACCCATTGCCAATGTAGTAGCACAAATAAAGAACATACTTGCATTACAAATCAATGTCCAGAAAATAGTGTTATACATTAATGTACCAATAAAAACCGCCTGTTCCTGTTCTGTACCCCTGCCTTTTGTTACAAATCCAATAATTAATGCCAACACACCAATAGCGATTAATGCTAATGACCATGTTTTCATTTTTGAAGGAATCTCGAATTGTTCTTTAATCGCTGACATCTTTTATCTTTTATAACTGTTAGTTATTATTTTTTTGCTGTTGCATCAGTAGCAGGTTTTGCATCTGCTTTTGCTGCTTTTTGTTTTTGTTTGATGTAATAAATCACCTGCCAACGTTGCTTACGGCTTAATTGAGAAGCGTAACTACCCATTAAATTTTTACCGTAGGTAACAGAATAGAACATCTGTCCTTCAGGCATTGAAATATATTTTGCATCATTTGCCAATGCTGCAGGCTTTGCCGGATAAGGACCGCTTCCATCTTTATATAAAGGCCCATTACCATCTAAATTTTTTCCATGACAGATGCCGCAATTAATTAAATACAATCTTTCCGCTTCCACTAATTGATCTTTTGATAATGAATCAATAGGGCTTTTAAAAGATTTTGATGCTACATAATTCGTAGTATCTCCTGTTGCATCTTTTGTAAAAGTAAAAGGCATTTCTTCACCCCGAGCAATGGTACCGGCAACAGGTTTATTATTATAAAATATTTTAGACCCTCTTTGAGATTCATCTGTAGTAAATACCAAAGAATCGCGCTCAGCATAAGTTTCATACGCACGACTGTAAGCCATATCGGGCATATAAACACTATTTTGTTCACGTTTTACATCGTTGCAGCTAACAACTGCTGCGCCGATACACAAAAAAGCTATGATTGATAATTTTTTCATCTTCATTGATTCTATTAATTAAGCAGCAACCTTTTTTTGTTCAAATGGCATTTCATCTTTGTCATATCTTCCTAACCACCATCCATCTTCCGCAATTTGTTCATCAACTTCTATTGCTCCGTTATTCGATAAAAATCCTTTTAAATCATCCACATTTGTTTTATTCGTACATTCTATCACCATCACAAAAAGATCATCCGTTGCTCTTGCATGAAAATGATGTTTTTTTACAAATGGTGCCAACTGACATAAATAACAAAATGTCAAAACCATTCCAACTGCTGCAAATAAAACCGTTAGCTCAAAAGTAATCGGTATCCAGGCGGGTAATGCAAAATGTGGTTTACCACCAATATTTAAAGGCCAATCGCTTGTTAATATCCAACTGATACAACTCAATGCTGTTGTAGTTCCGGTAATACCATAAATAAAGCCGGCTGTGTGTAAACTTGTTTCACGTAAACCTAATGCATGATCTAGCCCATGTACCGCAAATGGAGTATATACATCATGTATCTTGTAACCGGCAGTGCGAACTTTTTTTACTGCAGGAAACAATACCGCTTCATCATCAAAACAGCCAACTACAAATTTCTTTTTTGCCATATCCTTAATTTTTGTCTATGATAAATGATCATAGTAATAAAGTCATTTTTTAATGTGCATAATGATGCGCAAACGCTTCTACTTTTTCTGTTTCAATATTTCCCACTTTGTCTTTATAACTTTCACCGCTTGTCTTCAATACATATTTAATTTCCGCTATTGCTATGGTCGGGAAATATTTCGCAAATAAGAAGAAGCAAGTGAAAAATAATCCGAATGTACCTAAATAGAAACCAATCTCCCAAATAGTCGGGCTGTAATAAGTAGCCCAGGATGATGGTAAATAATCACGGTACAATGATGTTACGATGATTACAAAACGCTCGAACCACATACCTACGTTTACAATCACACTCATGAAAAATGTAACGAATAAATTTCTTCTCATTTTGCGGAACCAGAAAATCTGAGGGCTTAATACATTACAAGCCATCATTCCCCAATAACTCCATCCGTAAGGGCTGAATAAATTTGCACGGCTGTACCAGAATGTATAGCCTTCATATTTATTTTGGCTGTACCATCCCATAAACAATTCTGTTAAATAAGCACACCCAACTATTGAACCGGTTAATACAATTACTTTATTCATCGCTTCAATATGACCCATCGTAACATAATCTTCCAGACCAAATACTTTTCTTACAATTACCATTAATGATTGCACCATTGCAAATCCGGAAAAGATTGCACCTGCAACGAAATAGGGTGGGAAGATCGTTGTATGCCAACCGGGAACTACAGAAGTTGCAAAGTCGAATGATACGATGGTGTGAACCGATAATACCAATGGAGTTGATAAACCCGCTAATACCAATGAAAGGCTTTCATGTCTTTGCCAATGTTTGGTAGAACCTGTCCATCCAAATGATGCAATACCATATAAATGTTTACGCAATTTTGTTTTAGCTCTGTCACGTACTGTACCAAAATCAGGTAGCAAACCACTATACCAGAATAATAATGATACGGTGAAATAGGTTGAGATCGCAAACACATCCCACAACAACGGTGAATTAAAGTTCACCCATAAAGGGCCACGTGTGTTTGCATATGGCAATACAAAGAAAGCCATCCAAACCCTGCCCATATGCCAAATAGGGAATTGCCCTGCGCACATTACCGCAAAAATGGTCATCGCTTCTGCTGCACGGTTTACACCGGTTCTCCAACCTTGTCTGAACAACAATAAGATCGCAGAGATCAATGTACCGGCATGACCAATACCTACCCACCAAACAAAGTTGGTGATATCCCAACCCCATCCAATTGTTTTATTAAGGTTCCACTGACCAATACCATAAGTTACATCTCTGTAAATGGCATAAATACCAAATAATAATAAGGCAACTGCAATGTAAAAACCAATATACCAAAGTTTACTTGGCTTCGCTTCAATAGGGCGTACTATGTCTTCCGTTACATTATGGTAAGTTTTAGTACCATATACCAACGGTTCTCTTAGCTGTGATTCGTACTTTAAATGCATTTGGTCTTGATATTTGTTAGGCCATTTTTTATACGGCCATATTTATATTTTATTTACTCAGCTTTTAAATCTTAATTAAACAAAGTTGCGTCGCACACTTGTACTTCTATCTCATTATTCAACAACTATGCTTCTTTCTTTTCTGCTTTTTCTTCTTCTATGTTTCTAACTTTCGCCAAATAATTTACATTCGGTAAAACATGCAATTGTTCTAATGAATAGAAAGTCCTTTTTTGATTATCTATCCTTGAAACAGTAATGGCACTATGCTTATCATTGGCATTACCGAATACAATGGCATCTGTTGGACAAGCTTGCTGGCAAGCAGTTTTCACATCCCACTCATTATTCTCACCGCTCTTCAACGGCCTGCTTTCTTTCTTCGCCTTTAATTTTCCTTCTTGTAAACGTTGTACACAGAAAGAACATTTTTCAATTACCCCGCGAGAACGAACTGTCACATCCGGATTCAATACCATCCTTGTCAAATCATCATTCATCATCATGGTAACATCACTGATAATTCCTTTCTGGTTATCAGGGAAACTGTCCGCACCTGTATAATCAGCCCAGTTAAAGCGACGAACTTTATAAGGACAGTTGTTTGCACAATATCTTGTACCGATACAACGGTTATAAGTCATTTGATTTAATCCTTCACTGCTGTGGTTGGTTGCTGCAACCGGGCAAACGTTTTCACACGGTGCATTATCGCAATGTTGACACATCATTGGTTGAAACACAACATTTGGATTTTCCATATCACCGCTATAATAGCGGTCAATCCGTAACCAATGCATATCATGGAAACGCAATACCTCAGGCTTACCAACTACAGGAACATTGTTTTCTGCATGACAAGCAACAACGCAAGCTGCGCAACCGGTACAAGTGTTTAAATCAACACTCATTCCCCAGTGAATTCCCGGTTTGTCAAAATAGGGATAAATGGTTCCTTCTTTCTCAAACTTTTCTAACCCGCCAAATGGTGCTAATTCTTTTTCTCTGTCATCTAATATTTCATTCGGCTCTTCTTTAAAATGTGCCAACGTTAACTCTTTCATCATTTCTGTACGTTTACCTTGTTTGGTATCGTATCCGCCATGAGTTTGCGTAACGGCTATTTTATAAGTATCATTTGTTTTTTCTGCGGTAACATCTGCATTTGCAAAACTGATGGTACTTCCACTTAAACTTGCAAACGGAAATACATTTTGTCCAACACCTTCAACTGCTTTACCTAATTTATCTGTTCTGCCATAACCTACTGCTATACCAATGGTATCCGGATGTGTTCCCGGAATGATTAATGCAGGCAACGAAACAGATTTTCCATTCACGGTTACTTTTACAACTTTCTTTGGAGGATTTACTTCATAAGAATCGGCCTGTCCGTTATTTGTTAAATCAATATCTAATAAAGTTTTTGCCAAAGCAGGAGAAACAATTACATAGTTATCCCAAGTTGCTCTGGTAATTGGATCGGGCAATTCTTGTAACCATGGATTGGTTGCTTGCTGGCCTGCACCTATAGAAACTTTTTGATATAATTTTAATTCAATCTTTCCGCCTTTTTTAGCAGATTGAATAGCAGCTGTTGCACTTGCAACTGAACTGCCATTAAATGAACCACTTGTTAAAGCAGTTTCATTTGGATTGATCAATCCTTCCTGTAAAATTTTATTCCATGCACTTTCTCCGCCTGCCTTTGCACTCCAATAATTTTTTACAAAAACAGAATAATCTGTTGTTGCGCCACTCCATTTCAATAAACTGTCCTGAAATTGGCGTGTTTTGAATAAAGGATTAATAGTAGGCTGTATAAAAGAAATAAATCCTGCTTTTGTTTCAGCATCTCCCCAACTTTCTAAGTAATGATGATCGGGAATAACATATTTTGCCAACTGAGTTGTTTCGTCATTTTTTGAACTGAATGAAACAACTGTTTTCACTTTTGCTAATCCTTTTTTGAAATTATCCGCATCGAACCAGGTATAGGCAGGATTAGCGCCACTAATTAACAATGCGCCTACTTTTCCCGCATTCATATCATCTACCAACTTTGCAAAATCTGCATCGATACCCTGATAATTTGTATAGGGTGCAGACCAGTCAATTGTATTACCGTAAGATTGAATGGTATTATTGATGGCATTTACAATGATCTGTACATTCACATCATTACTGCCGCTTACCACTAAAGCCTGTCCTTTATTAGCAATCAAAGCCGAAGAGGCTTTTGAAATACCTGCCAATAATTTAGCATCATCCAAACTTGGACTTTTACCTGAAACAGCATCCAGCAAAGCCAATGCAACAGCACCAGCCTGAGAAGGGCGGTGCAAATATTTTTCATCTGCATTTGAACCCGTTAAACTTGCTACACTTTCAAAATGAAAATGTTTCAACATATCCGGTTTCTTCTCATTGATTTTTTTTCCTTTTGCGTATTGCTTTGCAAATTCAACAGGGCTTAGCCAAGTGCCTAAGAAATCTGCATCTAAGCTTACAACAACTCTTGCTTTATTAAAATAATAAGATGGAATGGCTTTCTTTCCGAAAGTAGTTTCATTCGCCAATAAAATGCCGCTGTAAGAAACTGCATCGTAAACAACATGGCTGCTGCCGGGATGTTTTGAAATAAATTGATTGATGACTTCTTTTGTTGTAGGAGAGACTATGCTGCTTGTTAAAATTACAACAGGGGCAGTGCCTAACTCATCTCCTATTGCTTTATCTATCGCCTCGAATGTTACTTCTTTTGCATTATCACCAACACCAATGGTTGGAAAACGTAAACGATTGGTATCATATAAATCTAAAACAGATGCCTGCACTCTTGCAGATGTACCACCCTTGGTAATTGAGCTTAATTCATTGCCTTCAATTTTTATTGGACGGCCATCACGTACTTTGGCTAAAACGCTTACCACATCACCATCTTGCACATAAGTGGTAGCATACCAATTTGAAACACCGGGAACAATATCTTCCGGTTTATTGGCAAAAGGAATTGCTTTTCTAACAGGTGTTTCGCAACTGGCGGCCAATGCGGCTGCGGCAGTGCTGAAACCTAAATATTTTAAAAAATCCCTGCGTGGAGTTTTTGCCTCTAAAAATCCCTTATCATCAGCCTCAAGAGGAAGCGCTTCACGAAACTCGTCTTTTGCAGCTTGCTGATATGCATCTGAATTGTTTAATTCTCCAAAACTTTGCCAATACTGTTTATCGCCCATATATAATGATAGTTAATCGTCAATTGAGAATTGACAATATCAATTAATTAATAATGACATTTTTGACATTCTGTTCCGCCAATATTTTCTACAGTAATTCCTTTAGCGCTATCAATTTTCCCGTTCTTCAAATCTTCATGATATTTTTCATAAATACTGTAGAACCCATTTTCTTTAAAATTAACCTGCGTATTGCGATGACAATTAATACACCAGCCCATGCTTAAATCAGCAAATTGTTTCACTTCATCCATTTTGGTAATCTCACCATGACATGTTTGACATTGTTGTTTGCCTGCTACCACATGCTGCTGATGATTAAAGTAAACATGATCAGGTAAATTATGAATTCTTACCCAGGAAATTGGTTTTGCCTGAGTAGCGTCCCATGGTTTGCCCGGTGTAAAGGAAGCATATTCGTATAGTTTTTTAATTTGTTCTGTACCATTAACCTCTTCGCCTTCTTCAGTATAAATTTTTTCGCCCTTATATTCATTAATGGCCATATGGCAATTCATACAAATATTTACAGAAGGGATAGTAGCTTGTTTGCCCTGATAAACACCAATATGGCAATATTGACAATTGATTTGATTGATTCCGGCATGCACTTTATGAGAATAATAAATAGGTTGTACCGGTTGATAATCTTTGTGGCGACCTAACCCAATAGCGCCTTTGGTAGTATAATAACCACCAATTAAAAATAAGACAACTGTTACAAAAGCAATGTAGGTCCTGTTTTTCCAGAAAGGAACCGGCTCCACAGCAGGAATACCCTCTTTGTCATCAGATAATTTTTTCAAATTACTGTTTACCTGCATTAATGTAAATGCAATCACTGCTAATATTAAAGTAAGTATGCCGAATAAAAGAGAATTATCGCCTTCGCCTTGTGAAGTTGCGCCCCCTGCAGCCGGAACTGCCGCTACCGGTGGTTTCCAGTTTTTAATGTAATCCAAAACAGCGTCAATCTGTTTATCATCCAACACACCTTCAAAAGCATTCATGCTTACTTTGTTATACTCATTGTATAAATTATTAGCATAAGCATCTCCTGTTTTTAGAAATGCACCACTGTTTTTAATCCAGGCATGCATTTTTTTTCTGTCGCCACCCCAGCGGTCTTCCACTCCTAATAAAGCAGGGCCGGTAAGCTTTTGATCGAGTTTATGACAAGTAGCGCAATTGGCAGAGAACAATGCCTTGCCGTCTTGTGCATTTACTTTATTTACTGCAATAAAACTCAGAAAGAGTACAATACTGAGGATACTTGTTTTGGCTACGCGTCTGTGATACATCATATTCACAATCAGTTGTTCTTTGTGTGGAAAAATAACCATCAACGGGTGCAAAAATATGACAGGAAGCTGACAAAAACTCATTGTTCAAAAATTTTTTTTACTCAAGCCGGGCTTGAGTTTCGGCCGATTGTTTAGTTTTTGTTTCGTTTTAATGATTTGTTTTGTAAACGGAATTGTATAAGAAAGCATGCAGAAATTAAATGAAAGAATACTCATTTTTTGTTTTCATTTGTACTAAAGAGTGAGCGTTTATGTATAAAAATCAAATTGCAAAAATTAAGATCGCGGTTTTTGCATCGGGTGCAGGAAGCAATGCCGAAAAAATTATTCATTATTTTAAAAATCACCCCTTCATTGAAGTTTCATTAATTGTTTCCAGTAAAAAAGAAGCCGGTGTTTTATTTATTGCAAAAGAAAATCATATTCCATCCATCATCATAAATAAAGAAAGATTTTTTAATGATGATGCTTATGTAAATGAATTAAAAACAAAAGAAATAGATTGTATTGTTTTAGCAGGATTTTTATGGAAAGTGCCGAAAAAATTAATTGAGGTTTACCCCAATAAGATCATCAATATTCATCCTGCATTATTGCCCCGTTATGGCGGTAAAGGTATGTATGGACATTTTGTTCATGATGCCGTTATTGCTAACAAGGAAAAGGAGAGTGGCATCACTGTTCATGTGGTGGATGACCAATATGATCATGGTAAGATTATTTTCCAGGCCAAATGTGAGGTAAGTGCCGAAGATACTGCCGAAACCCTGGCACAAAAGATCCATTTTTTAGAGCATTCATATTATCCGGAAGTCATAGAAAATTACCTGAAATAGGCTATTGTTAAAAATAGATTTTTCATTCAAATTGCCCGAATGCTCAAAAAAATTAGCTTTTTTCTGTTTTTTTGATGATTTTTTTTCATTTAGCAGCCTTTTTCAACTTGTCGGGGAAAACGGTAAAATGAGGCATGAACAATTTGAAGCATGTAATAATGTAACTCTGCAATCTAACAAAAACTGTCATTTCGGCTCTTACTCCGTACTTAAGCCCTATATAAGCCGTACATACTCCCTATATACTTCGCATATAATTCATATAAAATTGAGTCCGGATAAATAAAAATTGGTTAGAAAAAGGGATTTTAAAAACCAAATTCTGACAATCTTACAGATTTTTAAGCTGTAACAAGGGTTCGTCTCATCTTCGCTTCACCTTCGACTCGTCTTCGCCCCGTCATCTTCCGATAATTTTTCCCCGAATTGCCAAAAAAAGTAAGAAAGCCGGATATTATCCCAGCCAGAATATGCAATTTTAATAATAGCCGGTTAACCGGGAATCCTGGAGATGTATTTCTCGATCTCTTTGATCTGGTCCACTACCTGCTGAGTCTTGGGTTTCAGCGCTTTTGCTTTGCGAAAGAAATCTTTGGCAGCCCGGAATTCTCTTTTGTTCATAAAAATCTGACACATGCTTAAATAAGCAACTGCCTCACTTTCTTTATCAGGGATACCTGCACGGATGGCTGCACGAACATATCCTTCTGCTTCTTTAATATTACCTTTTTGCATGGCCATCATACCTAATTGCAGTTTATTAGCTCCTTCGGCCTCCGGCATCGGAGCACCTAAGGAAGAGCTCATCTTCAGATGTTTTTCGGCAGAATCAAAATCCTGCTTCATCATTGCAAGGTTGCCCTTAATGGTATAATAGGTAGAACGTACGGGTTTGTACAATAAACCCGGAAACCAAATGGTAGCCAATATTTTTTCTACTTCTTCCACATTTCCTTTTTCCATCGGTTCCTGAATTAAACGCATAGGGCCAATAAAAAAATGGCTGAACAAAGCAATTACACCAATAAAATATAAAATGAATGAAGGCCAAAATCCCGAGTTGATGTTAACTACTATGGCCAATACGATGGATAAGATACCTAACCAAAAACGAAACTTGATAATTAAATTGTAAAATTTCATACTTCACTTATAAGGACAGCAAAGATAAGGTGCTGCTTAATACTTATCATCATTCACTTCAATCCAATAACCATCCGGATCTTGCAACCAGAGTTGATGAACCCCATCTACTCTTGTTGTAATTTTATTTTTTACGCCATCTTTGTCTTGCCAATCCATATTATTTTTCTTCAGTAATTCAGTAAATGAATTGATCGATGCCACACTGAAACAAGTATGATGATTATCGTAATAGATTTTTTTTGCCGGTGCTCCTGCAATTATATGCAGCATGGTATGTTCACCTGTTTTTAACCAAATATGTTTACCATCATGAAAAGGCTCGGACACAGTATCTAAACCAAGTATCTGTTCGTAAAAATTGCCCGACTTTTTTAAATCTGTCACAAAAATGGCAGTATGATTTAAAACTGCTTTAGGTTTATTTATGTTTTGTGCGAATGAAGAAGAAGATATGCCCATTAAAAAAATCAAAAATAAATTTTTCATAAAATAATTTTATATGATGAATGTAATGAATAAAAACTTTGCAAATAAGGTTAATCCGAAACTATTATTTTTGTACTGATGGTCCCGTAGTTCAATGCCCGCCCGGATAACTCCGGTCGGACGGGGATAGAAAATAGAAGTCATAGTAGTTATGTATTACGCATATGTTATAAAAAGCGAGGTAGCGGACTTTCTATATAAGGGTCATTGTGAAGATTTGAACAAAAGATTAAAAGAACATAATTCGGGTTATACCGAATCAATAAAAAAATTTATTCCTTTTCGGGTTGCTTATTTTGAAACTTTTTCGACAAGGAATGAAGCTATACAAAGAGAGAAATATTTTAAAACCGCAGCTGGTAGAAGATATTTAAAAAGTAAAATGGTCCCGTAGTTCAATGGATAGAATAGAAGTTTCCTAAACTTTAGATGTGAGTTCGATTCTCGCCGGGACCACTTGATAAACCGAAACCCTTATTGATTAAGGGTTTTGTTGTTTTTGGAGGTTTTTGAGTTATGATTTATTTGTTTTATCTGTGTAGCAAACTGTGCAGCAGAATGAAGAAAACTGAATTTTTAATTTAAAAAAAGAACCTTATAAAGTTTAATTTTCGTCATTAGGATCATCATTTATAGACATTGCATCTTTGGCAAGGCTATCATAATATTGCTTCGTAAGTCCGATTATCTCCTTCCATTTTATTTGCCAAACAAATATCCGGCTCTTAAGGACCCGGCCCTGAAGGTTGTAAATCAAGGTTCCATGATTTAGGACTAAAAATGCCAATCAATTTCTTCAGCAGCACCGGTGAAAAGTCGCCTATAGTCCACCGGTAATTTTTCAGAGTTACATATTCTTTCCAGAGCGCTAACAGATCGCTAAAATTGGTCAATTTTACAAACCTTAAACCGACGTTTATGGCCTGCTAAATAAGAGCTTTTACCTTAGCCATAAACAATTTTTATGGAAAAATATGTAGGTTATGTTCGCACGAGTACCGGAAGACAGGTACTCGGACTTGATGAACAAAAATCAAGAATTGACCAATTCATTCAAGCATCCCATGATGAACTTGTTGATATTATCACAGAACAAGAAAGTGGAAAGAACAATAAACGTATTGGTTTAGATGCAGCAATTAATCTCTGCACAAAAAACGGATACACACTTCTCTTCACCAAGCTTGACAGATTATCTCGTGAGGTTGAGTTCTTATTTACCTTACGGAATAAAGGTGTTAAACTCCGTTGCATTGAACTACCTGAACTTAATACACTTACACTTGGCATATTCGGTACGGTAGCGCAATACGAAAGAGAACTGATTTCAAACCGGACAAAACGTTCGTTAGCTGAATTAAAAAAGATTAAAAAATTAGGCACTCCCAAGAACCTTACTGCTGCTGCAAGAAAAAAAGGTGTTGAAGTTGTAATTCAGAATAAGGTTGAGAATGAAAATTGGAAACGGGCTATTACATATATAGAACACTTCCAAATGAAACATGGGTATATCAATTATAGTGAAATTTCAAGGGAGTTAAATCAAAAGGGATACAAAACAAGGAACGGCTGTCAGTTCAGCGCAGGTATCGTTAAGAGACTGGTGGCTTAGTTGATGAACCTGTTGAAATAATATCAAAGTGCTCCATAGAGTTTTCCAAATAAAATAGTGGTTTTATAATAATATATATAAATTAAACTATCTCTTTGTTGGAGATAATTCGCCATACCAATAGGCTGAGGTTACACCACCATCCATTAAAAAATCACTGCCTGTAATAAAGGCTCCGTCTGCTCCCATCAGCAAGGCACCTACATTTCCAACTTCATCTGGAGTTCCTGCTCGTCCTACCGGACACAAATTTATCATCGTACGATATCCTTCTCCACGATGCCCGTTTAATTCATCCTTTGCAAGCGGTGTAATAATAATTCCCGGGCTGATTGTATTGATTCTTGCACCACGTTTACCCCACCTAACTGCTTCGGCTTTTACACGTAAAGAATTTCCCCGTTTAGAAATCTGGTAAGCATGAAGCGAGTCTGTAATTTTATCAGGCTGAAGCATGGGAAGCGCCAGTAATTCTTCAACCGGAGTAGTTGCTAAATCTTTGTCCTGCTCCTGTGTTAATGATGGTAACCGATGACCCGACTGTGATGCTATTACTACACCTGCACCACCGTTAGCAATAATATTTCCAAATTCTTCGAGTATTACAGCAGTGCCGTATAAATCAACTTTAAGAATAGTTTCAGGTGAAGCTTGTGTTGGAGAAACACCGGCTGCATGAATAAGTCCGGTGATGTTTCCGATAGACACAGCTTTTTCGGCAAGTGCATGAACTGAATCACTTGAAGAAATATCAACAATTGTTGTACTTACCTCAAACCCTGCCTCGCTTAGTACTTTCGCTGCAGCTTCAGCATTTTGCTCACGTAAATCTGCCAGCAAAATATGTTTACCGGCACTTACTCTTCTGGCGATTGCTTGACCAATAGAACCCGAACCGATTACAACAGTAACATTTTTAGTCTTTATATTCATACTGTTTAATTATCTTTTATTAAGTAATATCAGCATTCGTAATTTTTCACCTCACTTAGGGTTTACTGATTCCTAAGTTATCATTTTTATACAAATCCGGGTTTTCAATCAGGCTTGCAATAAAAGCTGCAATACTTTTTCTTGATATGGCACTCCCTATCTCAGGTTCTCCTTTATGCGTAATAGTATAGTCAATTTCATTTGCATTGGTAAACCAATCGGGGCGAAGAATAGTATAATCCAATCCTGAAGCTTCTATTACATCGGCCAGTTTCCTGTAAGGAATTAAAACAGATTTCATAGGCGAATCATAAATGCCGATAGAACTAATAGCGATGACGCGTTTAACACTTGTTTCCTGCATTGCTTTTACAATATTTTTTGACATGGCTTCCAAATCACCTGAAAGATTTACATATACAATATCTTGACCTGAAATAGCATTTTTCAATTTATTGTAGTCCATTACATCTGCTTCTATAATTGTACAGTTATTTGTATCGTTCGCAATCCGGCTTTTGTTTCTTGCTAAAAGTGTAAGGTGAACGTCGGAAACTTTTTGTAAAGTGTCTATCACATATTTGGCAAGGCTGCCACTAGCACCTAATACAATTACATTTTTCATTTTAGATTGATTAGCTATTTGTGCATTTACAATTTGAATAAATAATAACGAAGCAAGTAAAAAGAGTATCCATTTCATTTACAAAAGTTGAGAATTATTTTGTTTGCGGCGTTGGATATCTATCCCCGACTATTTTAACTTTTGTAATATCACTGGTTAATTTAGCTAATTCATCAGCAGTAAATTCAATATCCGCAGACCCAAGATTTTCCTGCAGGTGAGCAAGTTTAGTTGTTCCAGGTATTGGAATAATCCAAGGTTTTTGTGCCATCAACCATGCCAATGAAACTTGTGCGGCAGTATATCCTCTTTGATTTCCAAATGCAGTAAGTATGTCAATGATGCTCCAATTAGCGACAATATTTTCTGATTTATATCTAGGTAATGTTGGACGGTTATCATTGCTCGCAATATATTTTGTTCTCTCATTGATATATCCTGTTAAATAAGCCCTGCTAAGCGGACTATACGGAACAAAACTAATTCCTAATTCTTCACATACAGGAATTACATCTTCTAATGGCTCTCTTGTCATTAAAGAAAATTCACTTTGCAATGCTGTAACAGTTTGCACAGCATGCGCTTTACGAATGTTTTGAGGGCCAGCTTCACTTAAACCAAAGTGTTTCACCTTTCCTTCTTTAATTAAATCTTTTACAGTACCTGCAACATCTTCAATTGGAATTTTGGGGTCAACCCTGTGCTGATAAACTAAATCTATCACATCGGTTTTTAATCTTTTCAAAGATTGTTCAATTACTTCTCTTACATGAGTGGGGTGACTATTCAATCCACCTGTCATTTTATTATTTTGTATATCAAATCCGAATTTACTGCAAAGCGTAATTTTTTTTCTGAATGGAGCTATTGCTTCACCCACTAATTCTTCATTCGTAAATGGTCCGTATGCTTCAGCAGTATCAAATAATGTAACACCCATTTCGTATGCTTTTCTTATTAAAGCAATCATTGGTTTTTTATCGGGAATGAAACTTCTATTAAAACTCATTCCCATACAACCTAACCCCAATGCTGATACTTCGATTTTATCTTTTCCTGAGCCTAAAAAACGACTCTTAGTTATTTTATCAAAGCTTTCGGATTGGTTTGTTTGTTTGCTTGAAGACATACTAAAAGCAGCTGATGCAAATAGTGAACTGCCTGCTAAAGCACCCAATTTTAAAAACCCTCTTCTATCTTGTGATTTCATATGCATAAAATTTAATTGTATATAATTTTTTAGTGTTGCAAAGCGCTTGCATGCATGGCTATGATTTTCCAATTATCTCCAGAGTTAGCTCTGGTAAACACTTCCAGATAGGAAAGAATAAGTATTACCTTATTACCCGAAACAGTTACTGTAAATTTTCCTTTTCCAATAACAGTGGCTGTATTATTGCATACTGTTGCAGTATTTGTTTCAACCTCTATATTGTTATGTAAAAAATTGCCGCTTCTTAATCTGGTGATATATTGTTGCTTTGTTTGACTTTCTCCGCTGCTGCCAACTACTATAAATTTTTCATCAAATATTTTTTCGAGAGAATCTATTTTATTCTCTACTTCCCATTTAAATATTTGATTTGATAGTTTAAGGACTTCTGTTTCAGTTGAAGTTTGCCCATATCCATTTAATACAAACAAAATTGCGATGGTTGAAATAAGCCTTTTCATTATTATTTATTGTTTATAAATGATAATGTAAAATTCTACTAAGTATCCTATTTAAAATAACGAAAACCAAACAATGAATTACACAATTCAAACATTCCTAAACTTGAGTGGGCTTATCTGTACATGTTTTTTAAAAAAGTTATTGAAATGCGTTACTTCGGTAAAGCCTAATGCATAAGCAATTTCAGAAACAGACCAAGCGCTATGTTTTAATAAAATTTTTGCTTCTTGCAAAAAACGTTCAGCTATTAATTGAGATGTGGTTTTCTCGGTTGTTTCTTTTACTGCTCTGTTCAAATGATTTACATGTACATTTAATTGCTGGGCATAATCTGATGCTGAACGAAGATTTATTTTTTGATGATTATCATCAATAGGGAATTGACGTTCTAATAATTCTAAAAACAATGTTGAAATTCGTTGAGATGCGTGAATGGTTTTTTTATCAAAAACTACCGAAGTTTCCATCTTCAATGCAAAATGTATTAACTCAAAAACAAGGCTTCTTAATACATCATATTTATGAGCGTAATCAGAATTAATCTCTTCAAACATGCGGTCATAAATATTTTGTAATTTACTTACCTGTTCATCTTCCAATTCAAATATATGATTGCCGTTAGGCTGAAATACTGCATACTGATTTAGGTTTCCGTATTGATGAAAAAAGTGTTGATTAAAAATACAATATGCCCCGCTGCGGATATTATCCAAATGTTCCCATTTATAAGGGATTTGGGGATTGGAAAAAGATAAAGCCTGTTTCTTTACTTCAACAACTTTATCGGCATAATGTACTTTGCTATTTCCAACCACCAGCATTATTTTAAAATAATCTCTGCGTTTATATGGTATAGAAGTAGCATTAGTTCCAACAAGAGGCTCCAGTTTAAATATATTGAAATGCCCCATCTCATTTTTGAGATTATCAGGCATCCAATCAAACTTTCTTTTATAAAACTCTTCTATCGTCTCAACCTTGTTCATGTAGGAAATTTACGAATTTCAAACCACAAAGAAATTGATAGTAAAGAAAACAGAGTAACGAAAATCAAATCAATCATTATGAATTTCAAACAATATCACTATTGCATATTATTCTTGGACTTGCAGAAGATTAAAGTAAATCTCAAACAATAGGTGGTTTTATAAGGCTAGAGTAAGAGTGTTGATTTATCACATTATTAAATAAACCTAATTGCAATCCTAATCTAACCCTTTCTCTTTTAAGAAATTTGAAAGCAGCTCAGCAATCTGTAAATTATTTAAGTCAGAAAATGGAAAATGTGTATTGCCCTTAATTCCTATCTCGGGCAAGTGCACCACTGTTACATCACCACCATATTTATTCACTAAATCTCTCCACAACTTAGCCATTGCCAGACGTACCCTCCACCCATCTGCACCCGGATTGGTTGATGGACTTTCAGGTATATTGTCGCCGTAGTAAATAATGATTGGGATTTTTGTTAGTTTCATAAAATCAGACATCGGAATTGCAACGGCTGTTAGTGTTCCACCAGAACTTTCCATAGGAGATGGCACTTCACCTTCAGGAAACAGAAAGCTGCTTCCCGGTTCATAAGAAGCAATGGCTTTTACATTCGGATTGCTAACAGCAGTAAGCCAACCCATACCACCTGAATGAGAATGTGTCACAAGAATTGCTGGGCCTATTTTATTGAACAATTCTGAAACAGCATTCGCATTTACATTAATATCGATGGGTCCAATATTAGGTGTCATAGATCGGAAATACTGATTCAATGTGGCAGAATCATGAGAAAACTGAACACCATCAAAATAATTTGGCCAAATACCAATGCGAAATGCATCAAACCATTGTTGTTCATCCGGTGTAGCTGTAATAGTTCCTGTTAAAGTGCTACGTCCTGCATTGGCTCTCCTTGGTTGGTCAATAAGATAAACAGCATAATGCTGGCGAAGGAAAATATTTTGAAAACCTTCGCGTCCATCAGGTGTGGTTTCCCATGTTTTTGAAAACTGACCGATACCATGCCACATTACTAAAGGATACTTTCTTGCTTTTACAGGTATTTGATAAAAGACATAGGCGTGGTCACCATGTAATGTTTGCCCATCCGGGGTGGGTTTGAATGGATTGAACTTACCGGGATTAGTTATCACTGAGCCACCAACTGCAAAGCTCCCCTGCTCCTGAATAATAATGGGTGATTGTTTTACACTTTTTTTAGCGGATACACAAGCAATAAAAAATACAGAAACACTAATGAATAAAAAAATAGTGTTTATTCTTCTACTAAAATTTGTCTTAGCCATAAACAAATTTATTATTCCTAACAATACTATTTATTTTTTTGGTGGGGCTTCAACACCTGATAAAGTTTCAACAAAAGCTGGCAGCCTTGTTCCCTCAATTTTGATTGAATCAATATCTGCATTAAACTGTTTCAATTCATCAGTCGTAAACTGAATTTCACCAGCGGCGGTATTTTCCAACATATGCGCTATTTGTGTTGTGCCTGGGATAGGAACGATCCACGGTTTTTTATGTAATAACCAAGCGAGGGAAAGCTGACCGGGAGTAGCATTTTTCTTTACTGACCATTTTTTCAATACATCAACCAATGACATATTTTTTGGTAGATTTTCTGGCGAGAATCTTGTCTCTCCTCCTCGAATATCGCCTTGTGCAAATCTTGTATTTGCATCAATGGCTCCTGTTAAAAATCCAACACCAAGCGGACTCCAACAAACGAATCCAATTCCTAATTCTTCACAAAGAGGAATTATTTTTTCTTCAGGCCCTCGCCATAAAAGTGAATATTCGTTTTGAATTGCAGTAACTGGATGAACTGCATGTGCACGCCTTACGGTTTGTACACCCGGTTCTGACAATCCGTAATGCAACACTTTTCCTTCTTTAATTAAATCTTTTATTGCACCCACCACATCTTCAATCGGAACTTGTGGATCTACACGATGCTGATACAATAAATCGATGCGATCAGTACGAAGGCGTTTTAGCATTCCTTCTACTGCCTTCTTTATGTGTTCAGGGTTACTATTTAGAGCAGGCTGTTTCCACTGACCTGTTTCCGAATCGATATTCCATCCGAATTTTGTTTCAATAACAACTTTGTTTCGAATAGGTACAAGTGCTTCACCAAGAATCCGTTCTACCTCCAGTGGCCCGTATGCTTCGGCTGCATCGAATAAGGTAACACAGTGGTCGAAGGCGCTGCGAATGATGTTAATCATTTCGCTTCTTAATGGGATAGTCGTTTGATAGGTACGCGTCATGTTTTGAACGCCAAGACCAATGCTTGAAACTTCGAGTGTTCCACCCAATTTACGTTTGCCGGGAAATTTGGTTGGGCTTAAATTTTTAGCAGTTTGTTTAGTCATTGCTCGGGTAGCTGATGACAACAAAGAACCACCTGCTAATATCAGTCCGTTTTTAAAAAGGTTTCTGCGATTCATATCTTTTGTATTAGCATTATTGCTGTGGTTTATTATTGTTCAATTTAACTGGCCTCATTAAATGCGAAAATGTGAGTGAACCCATTTTCCATTTTCCTTTTTCTTTGATATAAACTTCAGTTACCATAAATGGATTTACAACTTCGTTTCCACCAACTACTGCTACTAAGTCAATGTCATTTAACAAGATTGCAGTATTACCAAACAGGTTCACTATAACAGAATAAACCTCGGCTTTCTTATACCAGATACCACCGTCTTTTATAGTTTTAAGTTCCGGCGTTTTCCCCCAGCTTCCTCCCATATGAATAAACATGGATTTTTCATCAAACAATACATTTAAAGAATCTACATTCTTATCAGCCATCCAAATCCATTTCTGTTTGGAGAGGTTGATGATTTCTTGTTGTTCAGGTGTGACACTCGTAGCAGATTGAATGGTTTCGTGTGGTTGAGCGTAAATTGATTGCACACTCATAACTACTAAAAACAATGCGAGAATTTTTAATTTCATATTATTCATATTTAAAGGTTTATAATTCTAATTTTCTGCTGCCCATCCATTTAATGATCTCAGGATTTCGATGATCAAAAAATAAACTTTGTTTGGTATCTAAAACTTTAATTTGTTCCATATCAGCTACACTCAATTCAAAATCAAAAATGGAAAAATTCTCTTCCATTCTTTCTTTACGAACTGATTTGGGAATCACAACAATGCCGCGTTGTGTGATCCACCGAAGAATTATTTGAGCAACAGTTTTATTATATTTTTTTGCTAACGACACTAATAACTCATTCGTAAAAATGTTGTTCTTACCTTCTGCGAAAGGGCCCCATGATTCTGTTTGCACATTGTTTTCAATTAAGAATTTATGCGCATCAATCTGTTGATTGAATGGGTGTGTTTCAATTTGATTTACTGCTGGCGCTATTTTATTAAAAACAATTAAGTCCATTATCCTGTCTATTTGAAAATTGGCAACTCCAATCGATTTTATTTTTCCTGCTGCATATAATTCTTCCATGGCTCGCCAAGAACCGTGAATATCGCCATATGGTTGATGTATGAGATACAGATCCAAATACTCTAATTGCAGTCTGTCTAATGATTTTTGAAAAGATAGTTTAGTGTTTTCGTAACCGTGATTTTGTACCCATAGTTTGGTTGTAATAAATAATTCCTTTCTGTCTACCCCACAATTTTTGATGGCATTACCAACAGCTTTTTCATTCATATAAGATACTGCAGTATCAATCAATCGATAACCTGTGTGTATCGCATCAATCACACATCTTTCACATTCTGTAGCATCGGGAATTTGAAAAACACCAAAACCTAAAATGGGCATTTCAACTCCATTATTTAGTTTTACTTTTTGCATGAAAACTTTCTTTTGATACAACAAAGTTCATTTCATTGTGCTGGTTTATCGTATAAAAATTACTGTTTTTCCTACCATTTTTACTGATGCAACCATAAGCAATTAAAGTATCACTACATTTATATTCACATCATAAAACATCCGCATGGAAAAAATTGTAAACATTGATAATATCAGTGAATGCAACAGTTTCAATAATCACAAAACATTGCACCCTTTAGCAACGGTGATTGATTTTTCAAAAGCCAGTCCGAGAGACTGGGGCGATGCAGAAACCATCAAGTTTCATTATGGTTTGTATAGTATTTTTCTGAAGGATGTGGTGTGTGGAGATTTAGTATATGGTCGTCACTATTATGACTATCAGGCAGGTACATTAGTTTTTTTTGCACCGGGGCAAGTGGCTGAAACAAAAAATAAAGGAGTGCCGTATCAACCGAAAGGGCATGGCTTGTTTTTTCATGCTGATTTTATTCGAGGAACATCACTTGAAAAAAATATACAGGACTATAAATTTTTTAATTATCAGACCCATGAAGCATTACATATTTCTGACGACGAAAGACAAATGATCTTGGATAGTTTCGCTAAAATAGAATTTGAATTAAAACAACCAATTGATAAACATAGCAAGAAACTCATCTCGGCTAATATTGAACTGTTTCTAAATTATTGTCAACGTTTTTACGACCGCCAATTCATTACAAGAGAAGAAGCGCACAAAGGTATTTTAGCAAAGTTTGAAGATTTGTTGAATTCCTATTTTTCCTCCGATAAACCTCAAATTATTGGATTGCCTTCAGTGGCTTATTTTGCTAACGAACTCAATTTATCGTCTAACTACTTTGGTGATCTGATAAAAAAAGAAACGGGACAGTCCGCAAAAGAATACATACAAAATAAAACTGTTGAAGTAGCTAAAAATAAAATATTTGACAGCGATAAAACAGTGAATGAAATCGCCTATGAATTAGGTTTTAAGTATCCTCAACACTTTACGCGTTTATTCAAGCAAAGAGTTGGACAATCGCCAAATGAGTATCGGAATTTGAATTAATTTCCAATTCAACTTATGTCGTTGTTTTAGTAAAATCCTGTGCAGCACCGTGTGCAGCAAAACCCAATTTACCTACACACCTACCTACACAAATTTTGAATTAAGTAATTGATTATCAAGTATATTGATTAAAGTAAAAAGAATAGAAGTTTCCTAAACTTTAGATACAAGTTCGATTCTTGTCGGGACTACATTTAAATTTTCCACTTTACTCATTCCCCGATCTTTGATGCGGTTATTTTTTTTACGCCAACTTTTTTTGCCCATGTTTCATATTCAGCTTTCATAGCATTTACACGATCCGGATATCGTTTTGCTATATTTTTTGTTTCTGTAGGATCTGACTGCATGTCGTATAATTCCCATGATACATCTTCCAAATCTTTCACCATTTTCCATTGGCCTATTCTGATTGCCTGATTTCCTTCGTGCTCCCAACAAATTGTTTTATCAGAAACTTTTCTTTCATTCCATAAATAACTTAAACTTTCGCCAGGAAGTTTTTTTTGTGAAATTCCGGCAATTTCAAGTGCTGTGGGCAAAAGATCCATTACATGGCCAATATGATCATCAAATCCTCTTTTTGGTTTTATTTTATTGGGCCAATGAATAATGCATGGCGTAATAATACCGCCCTCATGCATAAAATGTTTGTATTTCTTGAAAGGTGTGTTAGATACATTTGCCCAGGGCTCATCATAAGTTGTATAAGATCCGCGTTCGCCAATTTTTTTAGTGCTGTCGTTAAAATGCCTGCTATCCATATTTTCAGCACATCCACCATTATCAGAAAGAAAAATAATCATCGTATTATTATATTGATTATTTGCCTTTAAAGCAGCAATTAATTTTCCAATGTTCTGATCCATACGATCAATCATAGCTGCATAAACGGCCATCTTTCTTGCCCAAGTTTTTTTATCTTTTTGTTTCTCCCAAGCAGGTATGTTGGGTGGCCTTTCAGTTAATTGATAGCGCTTATCAATAACACCGAGCTTCATCATTTTTTGAAATCTTTTTTCTCGAGTAACATCCCACCCTTGTAAATATAGTTTTTCATATTTCGCGATATCTGATTCATACGCATGTAATGGAAAATGCGGTGCCGTATATGCCAGATATAAAAAAAAGGGGGGTACTGCAATCCCCATTTTTTTGTTTTCATCATTCAAATAACCAATGGCATGATCTGTCAAAGCATCTGTCATATAAAAACCATCTTCCGGTATGGGATAATCTTTATCATCTAATACAAAATGTCTTTTCCCTATTTCTTGTGGAATGATTTCAAAATAACTCGAAGCACCTGATATCAATCCATAATAATGTTCAAAACCACGGGTCAATGGCCAGTGTTGCGGACGTTCGCCCACATGCCACTTACCCGACATGTATGTACTATATCCTGCTTGCCTTAAATCTTCTGCTATGGTTGGATATTTATCGTCTAAAAATCCCTGATAACTTCCTGCTTCATATTTCGCATTGGCCAATGTAACCATATAACCCATTCCGACTGTGTGCGGATATTCACCGGTTAATAAAGTAGCACGTGTTGGACAGCAGCGTGCATTGTTATAAAAGCTTCTGATCTTAATTCCATTATCAGCAAGCTGATCAATATTAGGTGTATGAATTTCTCCTCCATAACAACCAATATCAGAATAGCCCATATCATCTGCAAGAATGAAAATAATATTTGGTTTCTTTTCTTTTTTAGTAGTGGGTTTGCCTGATGTAAGTATGAAAAGAAATAATAAAATCGTTGCAATCCCTGCTAATGTTGCAGCCGTATATTTTAGACGAAAGTATTGTGATTGATTTTTTTTCATACTTACATCATTTATTAAATCAAGCATTCAAATTCGTGGACTACAAATTTGTGTCGAACTTTTTTATTTTAATTATTTCAGATCCTGCTAAAAGAAATGCTCCTGCACCAAATGATTCCCAGCTTTCGGCATTAAAATTTCTGCGAGGATCACTTCCCATCGGTTGAACCCAGCCAACTTTTCCATCAATTGTTAATAACCCGTTTAATCCCTCCCATGCTTTTTCAATAGCAGGAAGAAATTTTTTTTCTTCTAAAATTTTTTGATTGATGCCCCATGCCAATGCATAACAATCAAAGCCGGAACCGCTTCCTTCACCACCCGGATATGCATCCGGATCTAATAAACTTGAACGCCAAAGCCCATCATTCTGTTGAAGCAATAAAAGTCTTTCAGCCATTTCCTTAAACAATGAAATATAAAAATTACGTCCCGAATAATTTTTAGGCATTTCTTTTAAAAGCCTTGCCAGTCCGGCTATTACCCAACCATTGCCTCTTGACCAAAATATTCTTTTTCCATTAGCTTCCTTTTTTCCAACACCATTTATATCCCACAAATAAGTTGCATCACGTGCAAATAAATGTTCATCTTTATTAAATAAAAGTCGATAGGTTTCTTTATAAAATGAATCACATAAGATCAAATAAGATGGATCGTGCAATGTTGATGACAGCTTTGCAAATGTTGGTGGTGCCATAAACAATGCATCGCACCACCACCAAATAATTCCATGATGTTTTATCTCATTTCCAATAGTATTTTTTATTTTTTGAATGGAATCAATAGAAGCTTGAATCATTTTTTTATTATGCTTCATTCTATAGAGATCTATATAAGTTTGCGTAATGGCAATATCATCTGCATGATCAAAGCGGCTTCCCGGCAACCATTGATTTCTTTCTCCAATAGCCATTAATGAATCTAATAAAAATGTTGCTCCTGTTGTTTCATATGCAGCAACAACACCGGTATAAAAAGCTGCATTGGTCCATGAATTCTTTGCTTCTTTATTAGAATGATTCAGTTGCCAATCGGCAACTTTTATCATTGTTGATTTTATATAACCATCATCAAATAACTTATGTTCCTGTGCTTGAAGTGACTGCACAAACAATACAAACAAGATCCATTTTATTTTGCTTAACATCATCTAATTTATTAAACTTTAAATTGTCTCTTTTTTGCCTTCTTAATTTTTTCCAATAACTCGGTTAACTCTTTTACTTTGTCAGGATATTGATTATATAAGTTATGATCTTCATGAATGTCTTCTTCCAAATTATATAACTGTCCAATTGGTTCTCCCGGCTTGGGTTTAATATCAGAAGGAACAGTAAAACCACCCGAACCAAGTTTGGTAATTAATTTCCACGGGCCTTTTCTAATATCAAATGTTCCTTTGGAAGAAATATTTACAATAGCAGTTTGACTGGCAATCGTGGCTGATTTTCCCAAAAGTATGGGAAGAATCGAATAACTATCTTCTGTTTGAAATTTTTCAGAATGATTATTGATTAATTCTGCACAAGTGGCCATCCAATTGGCCAATGTTGTTGTTGCATTACTTACACTTCCGGCTTTTATTTTATTTGGATATCGAACAATAAAAGGAACCCGATGTCCTCCTTCATAAGCATCGCCTTTCATTCCTCTAAATTCTCCTGCTGCTTTATGATCATATTGCTTTATAAAGTTTTCTCTCCAATACGGTCCGTTATCACTTGCAAAAACAACCAAAGTGTTTTTTGAAAATCCTAAACTATCTAAAGTGTGTAATATTTTTCCTACTGCATCATCCACTTCTAAAACATAATCGCCATATTCTCCTGCCTTCGATGTTCCTTTATAACCATTTGTTGGAACCCAAGGTGTGTGTGGTGCCGGCAAAGCGAAATATAAAAAGAAAGGATTGGCTGCCCCCACTTGCTTAACTAAAAAATCATTTGCCTTTCTGGTAAAATAAGGAAGCACATCATAAAAATCAAATGATGGTGTCATTAATCCCGCACGCCAAAAAGGCCCTGTATAATCAGAGTCTCTTTTATTTCCATCGGTGTAGCTTGTTGGCATTTCTGTTAGTCTATCATTTTCAACATAACAATAAGGAGGCATATCTAAAGAGGCAGGAAGAATGAATGAATAATCGAAGCCTTGCGTATTAGGACCACGTGTAGGTGCTTTCGAAAAATCAATTTGCGCAGGATTCATTTCATTCAATATGCCATACATATTATTCTTATTGTATTTTGGATCGATAGAATCTTTATATGCATCTTTCAATACCCAATCTAATCCTAAATGCCATTTACCAACAACTGCAGTTTTATAGGAAGCAGTTTTTAATAATGATGCAACTGTTGGCAAACCTTCTTCAATCAATGTTCTGCTATAGCCACGTAAAACGCCTACCTGCAATCTGCTGCGCCATGGATATCTTCCGGTAAGAATGGAATAGCGTGATGGCGTGCAAACCGAAGAAGTAGTATGTGCATCAGTAAAACGCATACCCTGTTCTGCTAAATGATCGATATGCGGTGTATTGATTTTTCCTTTCGGGTTATTAACTGAAACATCTCCATAACCAAGATCATCTGCAAGTATATAAACGATATTGGGTAATGAATTTTTTTTCTGAGCAAACAAAGAATGTGGCTGAATAAAAAAAACAAAACCAATTACTGAAATTATATATCGAAGAATATAGAAAAATGAGTTGATGTTTTTTTTCATAATAGCAATTTATGGCTCTTGTATTTATACCAAACACAATTGTCTTCTAAGGTCTTTAAAAAAAGATTTTACAAAACATTTCTTTACGAAATGCTTTTCGCAAAACATCTTTCATTCAACCAAAAAAATACTCTTATCAAATATTATTGAACAATCGCTGCGGGTCTTACTTCTGTTCCTTTTTGATTGGTTAATCCATCTCCGATTTCTTTTCTGTATTTATTTGCAATCGCTGTTAACTGTTGAACAATTTCCGGGAACTGATCTTTTAAATTTATTTCTTCTCCCGGATCTCTGAATAAATTATACAAGCCCAATCTCACAGAATCGGTTCCATAAACACCCGGAAACCCATCATGCCCGATGGCACCGGGCTTTCTATACGTTTGTGAAATGCAGGGTAACACCAATTTCCAATCTCCTTTTCTAACCGCTTTCAAATTATTTTTATCGTAATAATAAACGAATTCATCTCTCGGATTTGCATTGGGCTTGCCTGTCAGAACATCTATTACATTAACACCATCAATTTTTTTACTGGGTAATTTTGCTTTACATATATTAGCCAATGTTGGTAATATATCCATTGTTGTAATTAAGTTATTGCAAATAACACCGGGTTTTACGTTTCCCGGCCAACGAATGATACAAGGCACTTTCAATCCACCATCCCATGCGGTACCTTTTCCCTCTCTTAATCCTCCTGCGCTTCCGGCATGATTGCCGAAAGTTAACCAAGGGCCATTATCGCTTGAGAACATCAGGATCGTATTTTCCGTCAATCCATTTTCTTTCAATGCATTCATTATTTCACCAACAGACCAATCTATTTCTTCCATCACATCACCAAATAATCCGCAACCGCTTTTGCCTTTGAATTTTGCAGAAGCGCCAATCGGTACATGCACCATTGCATGTGCCAGGTATAAAAAAAATGGATGGTCTTTATTTTCATGAATGAATTTTACTGCATGTTCAGTATAGATAGTCGTTAATTCTGCCTGATCATCTAATGTGTTGAGTGTTTTTATAACATGATTGCCTTCATATAAGGGCAGTGGCGGATATTTTGATCGGTAAGTAGAGGTATCTGTATAAGGTTTACCGTTATAATTAACTGGCCACATATCATTAGAATAAGGCAATCCAAAAAATTCATCAAAGCCCTGTTGCAATGGAAGATAGGGTTGCTTAGAACCGAGATGCCACTTACCAATAATCGCTGTTTTATACCCCCGAGGCTTTAATATTTCTGCAATCGTTTCTTCCTCAGGATTCATTGCAATTTTACTGTTTTGATCCAAAGCTCCACTCATGCCAATCCTTGTTGGATAACATCCTGTCATCAATGCGCTTCTTGATGCGCTGCATACGGCTTGTGCATCATAAAAATTAGTAAACCGCATTCCCTGTGCAGCCAATGAATTGATATGCGGTGTGTGATAAGGTCCGCCGCCATAACATTCAGGATCGCCATAACCCATATCATCCATAAATATGATCACTACATTTGGTGTAGATGATTTACGCTCTTTTTTAATTGGTTTGATATAACTCCAGAACAAAAAAGAGAAGACAGTTAAGCAAACAAAGAGAGAAATAAAATGAAGAATTCTTTTTTTGTTATTCGGTTTCATGCATAATTTATGATGATGATTAGAATAATGCTCTTCTAAATATAAATTAATTTCCTTTATTACTGATTGAGATTTATAAGATGCCGATAAAAGAGAAATTCTTTTGCATTAATTAAACTACTTTTATTTTAACTAAATAAGCCCATATGAGAAGGCTCTTAAAAATAAATTCATTTTTATATTTTCTTTTTATTCTCGCCTGTCATTGTAAAGCACAAACAAAAAATAATAACGCAAAACCAAATATTGTTTTTATTATTTCTGATGATCATGCTTATCAGGCCATTGGCGCTTACGGTAATTCTATTGCACATACGCCTAATATCGACAGGATTGCAAAAGAAGGAGCAATATTTAAAAACTCATTTGTTACCAATTCATTATGCGGCCCAAGCAGGGCTACATTCCTTACAGGAAAGTATAGCCATTTAAACGGCTATAAATTAAATGAAACCAAATTCAATACGGGGCAGATCTTGTTTTCAAAAATACTGCAGCAAAATAATTATCAAACTGCATGGGTTGGTAAATGGCATTTGGGTTCGCTTCCCAAAGGGTTTGATTATTTCAGTATTTTGAAAGGACAAGGGAATTATTATAATCCGGATTTTATCAGTACACAAAACGATACAGCAGTTGTTACCGGTTATGTAACCAACATCATTACCAAAAAATCTATAGATTGGTTAGATCAACGAGATACATCAAAACCTTTTTGTTTAGTAATCGGCGAAAAAGCAACCCACAGAGAATGGTTGCCAGATATACAGGATCTGGGTGCGTATGATTCTATCAACTTTCCTATTCCGAAAAACTTTTTCGATACTTATGAAGGAAGAATCGCAGCATTCAATCAAGATATGACCATTGATAAAACAATGCGGTTAAAAGAAGATCTGAAAATTAATCTGGATTATCAAAGCGGCGATTATCAAAGATTAACAGCCGAACAAAAGAAACCATTTGAAACATACTACAATGCAATCAGTAAAAGTTTCAATGATCAAAAATTAAGCGGAACAGCATTAGTGAAATGGAAATTTCAACGTTATTTAAAAGATTATTTAGCAGTTGCCAATTCGCTTGACAGAAATATTGGAATGATATTAGATTATTTGGATAAAAAAGGGCTCGCTGAAAATACCGTTGTTATTTATGTATCCGATCAGGGATTTTATTTAGGCGAACACGGATGGTTTGATAAACGTTTTATGTATGAAGAATCATTACGTACACCTTTTGTAATCAGATATCCCGATTTTATTAAACAAGGAACATCTATTCAACAATTCGTTTCTAATCTTGATTGGGCACCAACCATCTTAAATATTGCCGGTGCAAAAATACCGGAAGAAATGCAAGGCAATTCTTTAGTTCCGCTATTTAAAAAACAAACAGAACCAAAAGCATGGCGCAATGAAGTGTATTATCATTACTACGAATATCCGCAACCGCATCATGTAGCTCCGCATTTCGGAATTAGAACAACTGCTTATAAATTAATTCGGTTTTATGGCGTTACAGATTATTGGGAATTATTTGATTTGGAAAAAGACCCTAACGAAATGAATAATATTTATTCTAGCAAGGATTCGGATAAAATTTCAATACCACTGAAAAGAAAATTAATTGCCTTGATTAAAGAATATAAAGATGATGAAGCCCTGCAGATTTTAAAAAAAGAAGGGATGCAATAAAATTTGGTAAGACAAGTACGTAAAATAATTTTTGAAATGTTTCATAAAAAATATTGGGTTGCCGGCTCACTTTTTATTTTCATTATTGCAGGATCGATACTGATACAAAACTGCAGGCCAAAAGAAAAAATATATTCAACAAATGCTGATACTGCTTCATTTGTTGGATCTGTAAGTTGCCAGTCTTGTCATGCAAAAGAATACAATGACTGGAAAATATCTGATCATTTTAAATCAATGCAAACAACAAATGATTCTTCGGTGCTGGGCAATTTTAATAATACAAATTTTATTGCCAATGGCGTTACCAATACACTATTTAAAAAAGATGGTAAATTTTATATCAATACAGAAGGAGAAGATGGCAAAAATTATGATTATGCCATAAAATATACATTTGGGTTTTTTCCATTACAACAATATTTAACTGAGATGCCGGGTGGAAAACTACAAGCATCCAGAATAAGTTGGGATTCAAAAAATAAAAAATGGTTTCACCAATATCCCAATCAAAAAATCCCTTCTCACGATTGGTTGCACTGGACCGGCAATGCGCAAAATTGGAATACCATGTGCGCTTCTTGTCATAGTACTGATCTGAAAAAAAACTATGATATTGAAAAAGATGAATACAATACAACTTTTCATGAGATTAATGTAAGCTGCGAATCTTGTCATGGTGCAGGAAAAAATCATATTAATTATATTAATGGAGATTATAAAAATGGCAATAAAGTCGCAGGTTCCTTTATTAAGATGGCAAAAGGAACAGAACAAATTGCGCAGATCAATAATTGTGCGCCATGCCATGCAAGAGCTTCGGCAATTACGGCAAATGCTTATGATGCAAGTGTTCATTCAAATGAATTATTAGATCACTTTATACCAGAGCTTCCAACAACAGAACACTATTATGCAGACGGGCAAGCGAATGATGAAGATTATATCTATACATCGTTTGCAGAAAGTAAAATGTTTAGTCGGGGTGTAAAATGCAATAACTGCCACAATCCTCATTCAGGTAAAATAATTTTAACGGGCAACAATCTTTGTTTACAATGTCATACAAAAGAACATAGCGAACCATCACATACATTTCATGCAACAGGCACGGTTGGCGCAGAGTGTAAGAGCTGTCACATGCCAGGCAAAACTTATATGGGTAACGATTTTAGATATGATCATACATTCAGGGTTCCGCGACCCGATCTTTCCGTTCAATACGGAACACCCAATGCCTGCAATAATTGCCATAACAATAAATCTGCAAAATGGGCAGCAGATGCTATCGTAAAATGGTATGGGCCCAAGCGAAAATATCATTTTGCCGAAGATCTTATTCCCGGAAGTATGCAGAACGCTAATGCAGAACCGCATTTATTAAAATTATTAAGTGATACATCAACACCAAACATTATTCAGGCTGCTGCGATTAATTATTTAAGTAATCATGTAAATGAAAATAGCGCCAATACATTATTATCGAATTTAAATAACAATAATGCACAGGTAAGATTTAGCAGTTTACAAAGCCTGATAAATTTTCCGGAAAACATTTGGGTCAATAATGCAGGAGTATTATTATCTGATAAAGTAAGAGCTGTAAGAATCGCTGCAGCTGAGTTATATAACGAATTACCCGAAGAAAAAATACCGGCTTCGTTTTATACAGCATTTAAAAATGCACAAAATGAGTTTGAATTGTATCTTTTTAACCAGGCAGATTTTTCAACCGGCAATGTGATGATTGCCGATCACTATCTAAAAAAGAAGGATTATACAACAGCTGAAAAATTTTATTTACGGGCATTAAAAAAAGATACTGCTATGAATTATGTGCGATTAAATTTATCAACTGTTTATAATGCAACAGGAAAAAATAATCAGGCATTAAATATCTTAACCGAAGCAAAAAAAATCGATCCTGCGAATGAAAGAATTTATTTTAATCTTGCTTTATTGTATGTAGAGTTAAATAAAAATAAGGAAGCCGAACAATGTTTTTCAAAAGCAATTGAATTAAAATCACCAAATCCGAAAGTTTATTACAACTACGGTATTCTATTGCAACAAACTGGAGATAATAAAAAGGCCGAATCAATTTTACAGAAAGGTTTAACTATTGACCCTTTGAATGAAAGCATTAATTATGCTTTGGCATTACTATACATCAACACCAATAGAAAAAGCCAAGCGATATTACCGGCGTCTATTCTTAAAAAGAACAATCCAGACAATCCCGATTATCAGCAATTGTTTGCATTACTTGCATTGTAAATGAAATGATATTTTCTATTTTGTCCAATCCCAAAGAACAATATCCCATCCAATTCCACCATAATTAACCGAATCTATAATTTCAAATCCAGTTTTAATATGTGCTTTCAATGATCGCTGATTATTGCTTGCTACATCCGTTATACAATAATCAAATTCTTCAGCTAATGCATTTTTAAACTGCTGATACATTTGTTGTGCCAATCCTATTCCGCGATAATTTTTTGCAACACATAACTGACCAACCACTACATAATTACATTCTTTCAACAATTTATTTTTATAGTGCAATGTTTCAATTGCATTAAATAATTCTGCAAGTAAAGGATGATGATGGCCGATCGATTTCACAGACACCAATGCATATCCAACAAGTTCCCCATTATCTTTCGCAATAATGGAGGCACATGATTCATGCATAAGCTTCAAAAATTCAATGGAATATTCCGCTGTTACAAAACATTCTTTAGCTGCAACTTCATCAGATAAATATTTGCGTAAATTTTCTTCCTGTAATTTTCTTATTCCTTCCAATTCAGCAAAATCAGTCACTCGTTTTATTGTAAGCATACTTCCATCTAAAAAAATTATAAAACTGCAAGATTTAATTAAAGCCTTTTACCAAATGCATATCGCGTTGTAACCAATTCTCTTTTGGATAGTTTGCATTTTTATGAATGGTATGAATGGCATATGCCTGTCTTGACTTTCCACTTGTATTGGGCAAACTATAATGTGGTAATAATCCATGCAATACAATACAAGTTCCTTTTTTAACTTCTAATGGAATCATCCCTTCCATTAAATAAGGCTCATCATTCAATACCATCATTTCAGTTCCACCGCTTTCCTTTCTTTTAAACCACGAACGCAAAGGAGTATGATGTCCGCCTGGCATTGCCCATAAACATCCGTTTTCTGTTGTAGCATCTTCTAATGCAAACCAGAATCCAATGCATGATTCTGGTTCAGTATATAAAAAAGTTGCATCCTGATGTATATCAACTTCGCCACCAATTTTTGCATGCTTAAATATATGCATGCTTTGAATTAATAAATAATCATTCATGTCAAGTTCATTTGCCAATTGCTTCATTTGTAGTGAACGAGAAAAATCATGAAACACCGGATCTAAATCGTGTAATGCATGGCCGATCTTATTTAATGAATGAAAAATATCTTTTTGTAAATTACCTTTTTCATCGAATGCATTTTTTTCGAAGAAAAAAGAAATTTTATCACCGGAATTTAAAAAATAATCGTCACTGGTTCTTGTTTGTTCATTGGTTTGAAAAACAGATGGATGACCTTCATAATTAAATGCATTGGCTAATGCTTCTCCGCGTTGCATTAATGCATCACAAGCAGCAGCGGTATTAAAATTATTCAACACCAAATATCCATCTCGCCGAAATTGTTGTAAGAGTGTTAATGACATATGTTGAAAGAATGGCTAATTATTTTAATTTTCGTTTGCCTTGTAAAATTTTATAAAAACTTCCGGTATGAATTTCATCAATTGATAATCCGGTTGCCAACGCTTCTCCTTCCGTAATAACACCACAATTCATTGCTCTAAAAAAGAAATTCCATAAGCCTTGGCACGTTGCGGCATTATCAAATATATCTCCGGTCAATATTAAAATAAAAATTTTTCTTTTCAATATTCTTATTTTACTTGCAACATGATTCGTGTAAATAAATTAATCATCATTACCGCACCATCCGGCGCCGGCAAAACTTCTATCACCCATTATTTATTGAATAAATATCCGCAATTGGCTTTTTCTGTTTCGGCTGCAACGCGTTTGCCAAGAGGTGAGGAAAAAAATGGTGTTGATTATTATTTTATGAGTGTAGCAGATTTTCAACATAAAATAAAAGAAAACGCTTTTATTGAATGGGAAATGGTATATCAAGGTAAATACTACGGCACTTTAAAAAGCGAGATCGATAGAATTTGGAATAATGAAAAAACGCCTATGTTGGATATTGATGTAAAAGGCGCCATTCATGTACAACAACAATTCCCGCAAAATTCATTGTCGATTTTTATTGAACCACCCAGTGTAGATGTATTGAAAAAAAGATTGGAAAGCAGGGGTACTGAAACACCTGAAAGTATTACCACCAGAGTGAATAAAGCGAGTTATGAAATATCATTTAAACATCATTTCAATATTTCTATTGTGAATGATGATCTCTCAAAAGCTTGTATTAGAGCAGAAGAAGTGATCAAAAAATTTTTGGGATGGTAAAATAATTATGAGTTATGGGTGATAAATTATAAGTTTAATCTTTATTTCATCATTGATAACTTATAATTTTTAAAAATGTCTTTTCAAAACAAAACAGTTTTTATTACAGGTGCCAGCAGAGGAATTGGTAAAGCCATTGCATTAAAATTGGCCAAAGAAGGCGCCAATATTGTTATTGCAGCAAAGAGCACAGAAGAAAATCCGAAATTGGGCGGCACCATTTTTACAGCAGCCGCAGAAATGGAAGCTGCCGGCGGCAAAGCATTGGCAGTGCAAACAGATATTCGTTTTGAAGAACAAATTCAATCTGCGGTTCAACAAGCTGTTGAAAAATTTGGTGGCATTGATATTTTAATCAATAACGCATCAGCGATTCAATTAACCGGAACAGAACAAACAGAAGCCAAGCGTTTTGATTTGATGCACAGTATTAATGTACGTGGTACTTTTTTAATGACCAAACATTGTATCCCTTATTTAAAAAAAGGAAACAATGCACATATATTAACCTTATCACCGCCTATTAATATTACATCAAAATGGTTGGCACCGCATGTAGCGTATACCATGACGAAATTTAATATGAGTATGATGGCACTGGGCTGGGCTGCTGAATTTAAAAAAGATGGTATTGCCTCAAACGCTTTGTGGCCGAGGACTACTATTGATACTGCAGCTGTAAGAAATTTATTAGGTGGAGAAGCATTGGCCAAGATGAGCAGAACAGTGGATATATTAGCAGATGCCGCTTATTTTATTTTAAACAAAACGAATTTACAATATACGGGCAATACTTTTATTGATGAAGATGTGTTGGCAAAAGAAGGAATTACAGATTTATCAAAATATGCTGTAATGCCCGGTAATCAATTGTTTCAGGATTTGTTTGTGTAAAGTTTATACAAGAATATAATTCTGATAATCGAAAAATCTCTTTCCGGTAAGTTTTTCCAAAAACAGTTTAATCCGATCTTTTAATGTATAATTATTGTAGGAAAGATCATAAGAGAATGTCCAGTTCATGGTATCAATTAATGGTTGCATTACTGCCGGATGTTTACCGGTAAATTTTTCCAATGCATCTATCTGACTATAATCAAAATCTCCGCTGTAATTTTTTTCTGCCTCTTCGCTTGATGCATCGCCATGCCAAAATCGACTGGAATTATTTTGTTTAGCCTGCATTACTTTCGGCTCTCTCACCCAACCATAATGAAACATTGAAGCTTGTAATGCTTTAACACGAAGTTTTTTATCATCCTCTTTTCTAAATCCCTGTGCATCGCGGTAAGAGTAAATTTTTTTATTGTTTTTAATGATACGGATTTCTTTGGGATACCAACTTGTTGAAGCACCAACATAATCGTATGATCCGTAAAAATGTTTGTAGTTCAATAATAAGCCATCGATATTTTTATCGTCTTTCCATTGCAACATTGCTTGTTGTATTTCTTTCAAACCGTCTTCATGCAATACTTCATCACCCTGAATATAAACACACCAATCCACATCTTCACCAATGGCATGAAAAGCTTTATCTGTTTCAGCAGCCAATACTCTTCCTCCTTGTTTCAGATTTTCATCCCAAATGGTATCAATGATTTTTATTTTTTGATCGATTGATGCAACCAATTCTCTTGTTCCGTCTGAGCAATCTCCCACAGCAACAATCACTTCATCACATAAAGGCAAAATGGAACGTATTGCTTCAGCAATGGGATATTGATACTTCACTGCATTTTTTATAAAAGTGAATCCGGAAACTTTCATATTGCAAATATGATAATAAGAATGGAATGAAAACAAAAAAGGTGCTGAATAATCAACACCTTATAAAATATGCACTAAGCAATTATGCCTCCTGGTCAAATTTTTCAGGTCTCATTTGCGGAAACAACAACACATCTTGAATAGAGGGTTGATTCAACAACATCATACACAACCTGTCTATTCCAATTCCAATACCCGATGTTGGCGGCATACCATATTCTAATGCTCGCAAAAAATCATTATCAATGAACATGGCTTCATCATCTCCACGCTCCATTAATCTTACTTGTTCTTCAAAACGTTCACGCTGATCGATCGGATCATTCAATTCACTATATGCATTCGCAATTTCTTTTCCGTTAATCATTAACTCAAAACGCTCTACTAATCCGGGTTTGCTGCGATGTTTCTTTGTTAACGGGCTCATTTCTAGCGGATAATCAATAATAAATGTTGGTTGCACATATTTGTGTTCGCTGGTTGCTCCGAATATTTCATCGATTAATTTTCCTTTGCCAATGTTTAGCGCAACATCAATATTTAATTGTTTACAAACTTCACGCAAACCTGCCTCATCTTTATCACCAATATCAATTCCCGTATTTTCTTTAATGGCATCAAAAATAGAAATGCGTTTAAATGGCGCTTTAAAACTTACCTGGGTTTCGCCAATGGTAACATCTGTTGTTCCATGCAATTCCAATGCCACTTTTTCAAACAACTGTTCTGTTGTTTCCATCATCCAATAATAATCTTTATATGCAGTATACCATTCTAAAATAGTGAATTCAGGATTATGTGTTCTATCCATTCCTTCATTTCTAAAATTGCGACTGAATTCATATACCCAATCAAATCCTCCGACTATTAATCTTTTTAAATACAATTCATTGGCAATTCTTAAATAAAAAGGAACATCCAATGCATTGTGATGTGTAATAAATGGTCTTGCTGCCGCACCACCGGGAATAGATTGTAACACCGGAGTATCTACTTCTAATGCACCGCGTTCGTTTAAAAATTCACGAATGGTATTCACCAATTTTGTTCTTTTAACAAAAGTTTCTTTTACCGATGGATTGATAATCAAATCTGCATAACGTTGGCGATAACGAAATTCAGGGTCGGTCACTTCATCAAACACATGACCTTCTTCATCTCTTTTAACAACCGGTAACGGTTTTAAACTTTTGGTTAATAAGGTTAAGGTTTGTGTATGAATAGATGTTTCGCCTGTTTTGGTAATGAACACAAAACCCGTTACGCCAATAATATCACCAAGGTCTATTCCGTGTTTAATTACATGATCCCAAAAGCTTTTATCTTCTTCCGGACAAATATCATCACGCTTCACATATAATTGAATGATGCCTTTGCTATCCTGAATTTTGATAAAATATACTTTGCCTTTATCATTAATACTCATGATCCTGCCGGCTACACAAACTGAAGCGAATTGTTCTTTGGTTTCTTCAGTAAATTGTGATTTGATATCTGCAGAATAATGTGTTACCGGAAATAAAGCTGCCGGATAAGGATTAATGCCCGCTTCCTGTAATTTTTTCAGTTTATCGCGACGAATAATTTCTTGCTCACTTAAATGTTGGCTCATAAAAATTTGAAATTTCTAATATGAAATTTAGAATTGTTTGCAAAGATAAGTTTTGAAAGATGATTATTGATAAATAGCTGCATTATGTAATTGCATAAAACGCTTGTATTGTTCTTCCGTAATAGTTGACCATCCGAATTGCGCATACAATTGATGTGCATCTCTTGTTCCCAGTAGCCATCTTCTCAATCCCTGCAATTCGGGATGTGCATGAATGGTTTGCATCAACCATTTAGATAATCCCTTACCCCGATACGCTTCAATAATAAATACGTCTGCCAAATACGCGAAAGTAGCCCGATCGGTAATGAGTCTTGCAAAGCCTATTTGTTTGTTTTGATGAAATAATCCAAAGCACAATGAGTGATCAATCGATTTCTGTACAACCGTCAGAGGAATATTTTTTGCCCAATAAGATTCTTCTGATAAATATTGATGCACCATTACAACATCAATCTTTGCAGGATTGGTGCTGATGGAATATTCATCTTGCGTTACCTCATACAATTTATTCATTGAATAATTTTTGATAGATGGATTGTTTCTTTAATTCAATCATATCACCCGGTTGCATATTTTCTAAGGTAATATTTTCTATTCTAAATCTTATCAATCGTAAAGTAGGGAAACCTACTTTAGCAGTCATTTTTCTAATTTGCCTGTTTTTGCCTTCTGTTAAAACTAATCGAATCCAGGGCGAAGGAATTTCTTTTCTGAAGCGAATAGGCGGATTACGTGTCGGAACATCGGGAGCTGTTTCAAATAAACTTGCAATAGATTTTTTTGTATGATATTTTTTTCCATCAATGTTTATGTCAACACCATTTTCTAATTGTTCTAAAGCCTGTGAGGTAATGTTTCCATCTACCTGAACAAAATATTCTCTTTCATGTACAAAAGATGGATTCAATAAACGATAATTCAAATTTGTATCATTCGTTAATATCAATAAACCTTCTGAATCATAATCTAATCTGCCAACAGGATAGATATCTTTTCCTACATCAAAATAATTTTTCAATGTTTGTTTTTGCTCTTCCGTTGAAAATTGGGAGAGCACTTGATAAGGTTTATAAACAATAAAATATTGAAACATAATGTAAAATAAAAAAGTCCCGCAGAAGCGGAACTTTGTATATGGATGGGTTAGTAAGTACCGGGAAATAAATTTCCCTACACAATATTATAAATAGTTTTATCCAATACAAAAAAAAATTAAAAGAATTTTATTAACATTTTTAATGCAAATGTGAATTGCTTAACATGTAGTAAACGATTAAAAATGATTTTTATTTTTTTTAATTGTTAATCAATCATCATTCCATAAAAAACGAATTGAATGAAACATTGATGAATAAAGCGTTTCATTGATATTGAATTAATTTACTTTCACAATTTTATTTTTTTATCGTTGTACTATTGCATAAAAAATCTTAGCCGGTTAATGAATACTGCATCGTAAAAAAATATTTCATCAATTCTGCACTTATTACCTTTGAGCATATTAAAATATGAATTATGCAATTTCCCTCTCCTGTTGCCGCACCGTGGATCGCCGATTTAATTGATGCAGAATTATTCGGTAATACCAATGCATTTGCAAAGGGCATCAATGAAATACATAAAGTTGAGGAAGGAGATCTGGTATTTGTAGATCATCCGAAATATTATGATACCTGCTTGCAAAGCAAAGCATCATTCATCATCATCAACAATAAAGACGTTGCAATACCGGAAGGGAAAACGTTATTATTTACTGCTGAACCATTTGAAGCATATTTAAAAATCGTCAATCACTTCAGGCCTTTTACACCTTCAGCAAAATTGATCAGCGATTCTGCAATCATTGGTAACGGAACTGTTATCATGCCCAATACATTTATTGGCAATCATGTAACGATTGGTGAAAATTGTATCATCTATCCTAACGTAACTATTTTAGATCATTGTATCATTGGTAACAATGTAATCATTCAATCAGGTACGGTAATCGGTGGCGACGCATTTTATTATAACAGTAAAAAGAACCGTGAAGTTTGGTATAAAAGAATGAATAGTTGCGGCAATGTAGTTATAGAAGATAATGTGGAGATAGGAGCCAATTGTACGATTGATCGTGGCGTTACTTCATCAACAAGAATTGGTAAAGGAAGTATGTTGGATAATTTAATTCATATCGGACATGAGGTTGAGATTGGAAAAAATTGTTTGCTTGCTTCACAAGTCGGTATTGCAGGTGCAACTACTTTAGAAGATGGCGTAACTTTATGGGGGCAGGTTGGTGTAAATAAAACCATTACCATTAAATCCGGCGCTGTAGTGATGGGACAGGCCGGAGTAACCAACACTATTGATGGCAATAAAGTTTATATGGGAACACCTGCAATTGATGTTAGAGAAAAAAGAAGAGAATTTGTTTGGGTGAAACGAATTCCGGAATTATGGAAAAAAGTAATGGAATCATAAATGATATTTCACTTTTAATTCTTCACAAATTCTTTTGATAGATTCTTTAATAGGCCTGTATTCGAAATTGAGTAAATAAGTATTCAGTTTGCTATTATCAAAATATACCCTTGCCTGTGCTGTTTTAGCTGTTTCCTTCGTAAGTAAAGGTTCTTTACCCGATATTTTTCCTTTAATGGCTTCCATTCTCCAAACGATACCCGATAAAAATGAATTTACTTTTTTGTGAGGGGGTTTTTTATTGAAAGCCAAAGCAATCTCTGTAAAAATTTCTTTGTAAGATACATTGGCTGCACAAAGAATGAATCTTTGTTCATTAATAGTGCCATTCATTAATTTAATCATTGCTTTTACTACATCTAATACATCAACGAATCCGCTAACACCATTTGTATACCAGGGAAATTCATCATAAGCTGATTTAAAAATGCCTGATGACCCGTTTTCCCAATCAGCAGCTCCTAAAATAATTACCGGATTTACGATCACCGCTTTTAATCCTTCACCAATACCTCTCCATACTTCCATCTCGGCTAAATATTTTGTCTTCCCATATTCACTGTTACTGATCTCTTCGCTCCAATTCATCCTTTCATTTATCTTTTTATCTTCTCTAATTCTACCCAATGCTGCAACTGAACTTACAAACAATAATTTATCAACACCTGCACTTAAACAAACATTTACCACATTGGTTGTGCCTTCCACATTGGTGAGATGTAATAATTTTTTCTTTTTTGGATTGAATGAAACAATTGCGGCACAATGATATACTTTATCAACCCCGGCAAAAGCTTCTTCCAATGAGATCACATCCAGAATATCTCCTTTCACCCACTCAACACCTTTTAATTCAAATGGAATATTTGTTCTGTACAAGGCTTTCACCTGTTCACCTTGTTGCACCAATGCTTTTACTAAATGCGAACCAACCAAACCGGAAGCTCCTGTAACTAATATCATGAAATGAAGTTGAGACTATGAATATAGAATTATTATCGATTGCATTTTTCGCAGATACCGCTTACTACTAAATCGGCACGTTTTTCAATAAAACCCTTTGGCAGCTTTACTTCCGGAATCTCGCTATTTTCCAAACAAAAAGTTGTACCACATTCATCACAAATAAAATGTACATGATTATCATAATGATGTCCTTCGGCACATGCATCTTTACATAAAGCATACAATACGGAATTATCTGCTGTTGGAATGGTATGAATAATTCCTTTCTCTAAAAAAGTTTGTAGTGTTCTGTAAATGGTTACACGATCAAAATGCTCACCTGTTTTCTTTTCTATATCTGCATGTGCCAATGCAGCATTGGACTTTTGAAAAAGTTCTAAAATTTTTTTTCTGCTATCGGTTACACTTAACTGACTCCGTTTTAAAATATCGGTATTTTCTGTTTTCATCCATTAAATATTTAAGGATTATTAAACGCTCCGTTTACAAAATTGGCTCTTTTTTCTTTCAACAAATCTTTAATATCGGTTTTTAGTTTTTCTAATTCTTCGTTCTTTAAACCATCATATACGCCACCACGAATATTGCCGTTCTTATCTATCAATGCAAAGAATTGTGTATGTAAAAAATCATCTTTAATATCATTCACTGCATTTTTAGGATCATCTATACCATAACTAAATCTGGCTATTTTATACAAACTATCTTTCCTGCCCGTTACAAAAACCCATTTTCTGGTATCTACTTTTAATGAATCGGCATAATGCTTCATTTGCGGAACCGAATCTCTTTCCGGATCGCAGGTATGTGATACAATTAAAAAATCGGGTTCGTCTTTAAATGCTTCGTAAATAATTTTCATGTTATTATTCATTCTGGGGCAAATGCCTTTGCAATTGGTAAAAAAATAATTCACCACACAGACCTTTCCTAACATATCGCCATTATTAAATGGTACTCCGTTTTGATTGGTGAAAGAAAAATTTTGAACCGTTCCTCTTTGAGGTAAAAGACTTTGACTTAAAATATTGGTTCCCCTAAAAACAAATAATAAAAACACAACCACTAACACAACAAAAAATAAAGAATAACCTAAAAATTTTCTATTCATAATTATAATTAATAAGCGAAGTTAGGAGATGTATGCTGTTTCTGTTTTACGAGAATCAAAAACCTTTAAATTATTTGCAACATAGTTGCATACTATTATCTTTGCAAAATGAGTCTGGTAAGAATTAATTGGGATATCATTGGTGTTGTAACATCAATTGCCTGTGCCATTCACTGTGCTGTATTACCAATAGTGTTAAGCAGTTTATCATTGTTCGGTATTGAGATCATCCACAATGATTTTTTTGAATTCGGAATGATCGTATTGGCATTTTTAATTGGAACTTATTCTTTATATCATGGCTGGAAGAAACACCATCAAAACAAAACACCCATTATTTTATTTTCTGTTGGTATCAGTTTTTTATTCATCAAACAATTAATACCCGATTACCATATATGGTTTTTAATTCCTGCAGTCATATTGATTATTACTGCCCATTATTATAATTTTCGTTTTTGCAAAGTGAATAAAGGGAATCAAAAGAAATTTCATCAATCTTAATTGAATTTATTCATTTGCTTTTTTTGCCGGCGCTTTTTGGTAAGATTTCCAAAGTTTATATTGATCAAATAATCGTTCTACATAATACCCAAATTCCAAATCATTTAATCTTAGCATTATATCATAAGATGGCCGGTATTGCGACATGAATAACTCTAATTCCGGTGATTGTAATTTGGTAATCTTTCTAACAAACGGTTTGGTAAAACGATGATCAATGTATTTATCTTGTTCTTGTTGAATCAACCTTTTTTGCAATGCTTCTAAACTTCTGTTTCTTTTAAACCGAAACATATTAATCAATTCATCCAAATCAAATCCAACGGTAACCCCACCGGGAGTATATCCGGGGTTGGTGCTTAACCTGATACCCGGTTTTTTGAAATCAAAATATTTAGCGTTATCTCTTCTGTTTTGAATAGAGTCGAATCTGTAATTATGATTACGAACAGTTACATCCGGTAAATCTGTTGCTTTTACATGAATCATTACATTAAATGATTCAACATTACTAATGGTATCAATGGGATATTTAACGGTTGTTTTATTTAGCAGAGAGAACCAAATAGAATCTGTTGAACGAACAGTGAGCACATATCTTCCTGAAGAATCTGTTAATGTTCCTCGTCCGGATGTACTTAATACCGCAACAGCCTCGATCGGCCTTCTTGCAGAAATATCGTATACTGTTCCGCTGATAGTGATATAGGTATTATTCTTTTGCTGAGCCAGCAACGCATTACCAATCATCAACCAAACAATAAATAGGTAAAATTTTTTGCCCAACCTTAATAATTGAACTGTAATATTAAATCCTAATCATCATAATGCCATATTTACATCATGAATTAACGCTTTTTTGCAAATTAGAATGAAATTTAAAACTTGGTATCAATAATATAAGGTAACATGGCTCTCCAGGTTGGCCAATCATGCGTTATATCTGTTCCCCAAATATCCAGATCATGCCAAATGCCTTTATCCCAAAGGACTTGAGAGAACCTTCTATTTGCTTCAGGGTCTTCGTAAGAACCACTGCCGGTATAAATATGAATATGGTGACTGGCTTTTATTTTATCTAAATACCAATTATCATTCAGATTGGGAATGTAATGAATGGGGCTGTTAAAATAAACCTGTTCATCCCAATAGCCTTTGGTATATTCTGTTAAATCATATACACCACTCATGCTGATGGTACCATTGATAATATCCGGGCGCTTTAAAAATAAATTCATTGAATGTAATGCACCCAAACTTGCACCACATGTATAAACATAGTTATCACTACCACTGCTGTTTCTGATAAAAGGAATCACTTCATTAAAAACATAATTATTGAATTGATTATGCCGAATGGCTTTATGTTCCGGCAACATTTCATTATTCAACCAACTTTCTTTATTGATGCTGTCGATACTGAAAACTTTTATTTTCCCGGCATTTATGAAGGGCGCCAGACTATCCATCATTTGAAATCTTTCATATTCTAAATAATCTGCGCCTGCTGTGGGAATTAATAAAATAGCAATGCCGTAATAACCATATGTAACAATGGGCATTTCTTTATTTAAAGACGGACTGAACCATGAGGTTATTTGTTTTTCCATAAAATTATTTACTGAATGAATGGGATCAATCGATACAATTTTTTTTAATTTCTTTCCAAAGATCTCTGTAGCATTGTGCCGCATAACTGCTGGCAGCAAAGGTTTCAAGTGGTGCCTGATGTGTTCCCATTTTTTCAATATCACTTAAATAAGGGACATAATTCTTAAAGAAGACATGATCTTTATAAAAACTCTGCATGGTCTCGTGATGTAAATTTTTTCTATGATCTACCATACTGAAAAAACATTTTAATTTTTCTTTCTCCAATCCGTTCTCTTCAAAATAATGAAGAACAGTTTCATAAGAGCGAATAGACAAAGTAGTTGGAATATTCGGCAGCAATACCCAATCTGAAGCATTAAAAATATTATCGTGCAGCAATGATATACCTGGTGGCGAATCTAAAATAACCACATCAAAATCTTTTTTAAGTGATGAAATCAATCCATGCAATTTTCTTTTAGATTGCTTCATTTCACTTAATAAAACATCTGCTTGTCTTGCAGAAAGATCTGCAGGAATAATTGACAGGTTGGGATATTTTGTTGGTTGAACGGCATCCATCAAATCTATTTCATTATTCAATAATTTTTTAGATTCATTCTTTACAGATGCTTCTACACCCAGGTAAAAAGAAGAAGATCCCTGCGGGTCTAAATCCCATACCAATGTTCTGTAATTATCCTTTGCAGAAAGATAGGCAAGGTTAATAGAGGCTGCGGTTTTCCCCACACCGCCTTTCAGGTTGTATAATGCGAGTGTTACCATAGACTATAAATATACAAAACCTTTAAAATAAAAAAAGGGCCAGGATAAAAATCCAGCCCCGCTTATAAAAATCCAATATCCTATGAAAAACCATGGTAAAGATATTAAACAATTGACACCGTATGTCACCCGAAAGAATGATTTTGGATTAAGAAACTATATAAATCGTTGTTATTTGATTAAACCCTTGTTAAAACCAGGTTCTTATTTTTACCAATGCAGCAGTTCTGGAGGAGACTTCTAATTTTAAATATAAATTGGCAATATGTGTTTTAACGGTATTAACTGAAACAAACAGAGATTCTGCCATTTGCTGATTTGTTTTCCCTTCATAAATAGATTGCAATACCTCAAACTCTCTATCACTTAACGGTTTTGAAATACGTTTATTAATGAGATTAAAAGACAACTTTGGTTGCATGCTGATATGGCGTTGGGCAAAATTGTATAAAGCAATTTCAATGTTTACCAACAGATCTCTTTCATCAAAAGGTTTTACAATATAGCCCGCAGGTTTTACTTTTTTTGCCCGATCGATAGTAGCACGGTCGGCGTGAGAAGTTAAGAATATAAAGGGTAATTGATATTCTTTATTAATCAGATCTCCTATGTCAATGCCATCTTTTTCATTACCCAAATTAATATCAGTCAATACAACATCAGGCGTATTCATCGCCAATTCATTAATAGCATCTGTGTAATTATAAACCACCGCTGAAACAGCAAAGTCAATATTGTTCAAGCAGTTTTTAATATCGGCTGCAATTAAAGGATCATCTTCTATTATTAAAACTCTTATCTCATTCATGATTAAACAATATCTTTTGGGTTTGTAATAATGATGCGTACACAAGTACCATTATCGCTAATTACCGAAAGTTCTGCTTTTAATTTATCTGTAAATGATTGTATGATTTGAAATCCTAAACTTTTAATTTGAGTGATATCCCAACCCTCAGGCATACCGGAGCCATTGTCTGATACTTCTAAAAAAAGCGTATCATCATTTTGCTGCAACACTACTTTTAATGCGCCGTTTTCACTATTACTGAACGCATATTTTAAGGCATTGGCTATTAATTCATTTAATATTAAACCAAGCGGTATTACGGTTTCAATGTCTAATTTCAAATCATCAATATTGTATATCAGCTGAATTTTTTCTTTTTCAATATTATATGATTTGAATAAACTTTCCACTAATTTTTCAATGTACTCTTTCATATTCACACCAGTCAAATTCTCATCTTGATAAAGATTTTGATGGATGAATGCCATATTTCTTACACGATCTCTTCCTTCTTTGATGGCTTCTAAAGCTTTTTCGTTTTGAATAGTTTTGGATTGTAAGTTTAATAAACTACTGATCACCTGTAAATTATTCTTTACACGGTGATGAATTTCTTTTAACAAAATTTCTTTTTCCTGTAATGCCTTTGTAATGATCTTGTTTTTTTCTAAAAGCTCAACAGCATTCTTTTGTGCTTTTCTATTATTATTGATTAAAATAAAAATTACAGCAAGGCCTAAAACAATAACCAGTATTGACAATACAATTTCTGTATTCTTTGCTTTTATTGATTCATCTTTTAATTTGTTTTCCGAATTAAGCAGTGAAATTTCCTTTTCTTGTTGTTGAGATTCGTATTTGGTGTTTAATTCATTTATGCTATTAATATTTTTCTCATTCAATAAAGAATCTTTATACGTTTCATATTCTTTATATTGCAATAATGCCGTTTTATAATTTTGTTTTGCTTCATAAGACTGATATAAAATAAAATGAAGATTGGAGGTGAGTTCTAGTAAATTGCCTGAAACTGAAAGCGGCAATGCTTTATTGGCATACTCAATAGCTCGATCGTAGTTATTCAGTCCCACATAAGCTTCTGCCATTCCGCCAATAATACCTGCATAATTTTTTATGTCTTTGTTTGCGCCTTTAGACATTTCGGTTTTTTGCAATAACGGAAGAGCATCCCGGTATCGTTTCATTGCATTATACGATAAAGCAATATTCGTCAATCCTTCATAATATGCTTTTGTTACGTTTAATCTTGTTGCCAAATTACAACACGCATTCGCATAATGAATAGCACTATCAAATTGCCTGGCTTCTTTATATGCATAAGAAATATTCAATAATGTAAAAAGCATTCCGCTTTCATCTTCAATTTCTTTTTTTATGGTTAAAGATTGCCGATAAAAATCCACTGCTTTCGTATAATCTTTTTTTAACCGAAAAATCAATCCAATATTATTTAGGCTTTGTGCAATCTCTTTTTTGTTATTTGATTTTTTTCTTGAATCCAACGATTGTAAATGCCAATACAATGCACTGTCTAACTTTCCTTCCAGATAATAGGATAAAGCAAAATTATTTTCTGCTTTTCCTAACATGGTTAGGTCATTTATTTGTTTAGAAATACCCATAGACTGCTGATACAATTGATGAGAAACCTGATACAGCTTTTTTGTATCATATGCCAATGCCAAACGCATACAGGATAAAGCAATCAATTGATTATTCTTTATTTTTTCTGCAATTGATTTTGCAATTAATCCATATTTAATCGATTCATCAGGATTATCATCCGATAATTCAAACGCTATTCTGCTTGCAGCTTCACTTCGAATGGTATCGTGCTGTTTTGAACCAACAATACTTTTTAAACTATCAATATTAATTTGAGCAAAGCTGAAGAATGAGAGAAATAAGAAAAGAAAAAAGGGCAATCCTTTTTTAAAATTCGTATTTCGTAATAATATGAAGCAATAATGCACAGTCGGTTTCATTTCCGTCAAAAGTTACAAAAAACAATTTCCTTTTATCACCTTAAAGAATGATTTATTATTTCATTTTTTCCAGTTCCTTTTGCAATCGAAACATTTCATCTCTTAATCTCGCCGCTTCGATAAAATCAAGATCACGGGCAGCTTTTTCCATTTGTTTTTTTGTTTGTATGATGGCTTTCTCAAACTGCGGGATGGTTTTGCATTGTACCTGTTCATCGGCTGCAATATTTACCAACTCGCCATCGGCCTGTATGGCATATGGATTTTTTGGATTAAATCCTTTTATATCCAACACGGCTGTTTGCCCCATAATTTGTTCAATACTTTTCTTGATCGTTTTCGGGCTAATGTTATGCTGAATATTATATGCAATTTGTTTTTCTCGTCTTCTATTGGTTTCGTCAATTGTTTTTTGCATACTTTCTGTCATCACATCTGCATAAAAAATCACCAAGCCATCAACATTTCTTGCTGCACGTCCTGCAGTTTGTGTTAAACTTTTTTCATTGCGCAGGAACCCTTCTTTATCTGCATCTAAAATGGCCACTAAAGAAACTTCAGGTAAGTCCAGTCCTTCACGCAGCAAATTAACTCCTACCAAAACATCAATCTCACCTAACCTAAGCTGACGAAGGATTTCAACACGTTCTAATGTATCTACATCACTATGAATATATTTTGATTTGATATTAATACGCCCCAAATATTTATCCATTTCCTCTGCCATTCGTTTCGTTAATGTGGTCACCAAAACGCGATCGCCTTTTTTTACTGTTTTATCTATTTCGTCTAACAAATCATCAATCTGATTTACACTTGGACGAATTTCTATTGGCGGATCCAATAAACCGGTTGGTCTTACAACTTGTTCAATTACCACACCGCCTGTTTTTTCTAATTCATAATCGCCGGGGGTGGCACTTACAAAAACAGTTTGACCGATTAAATTCTCAAACTCATGAAAATTTAATGGACGATTATCTAATGCTGATGGCAAACGAAAACCATAATCCACCAATACTAATTTTCTGCTTCTGTCGCCACCATACATTCCTGCTACTTGCGGAATAGTTTGATGGCTTTCATCAATTACACATAAAAAATCTTTTGGAAAATAATCTAACAAACAAAATGGCCGGCTACCCGCTTTTCTTCTGTCAAAAAATCGAGAATAATTTTCAATACCGTTGCAATAACCTAATTCACGAATCATTTCCAAATCATATTCCACGCGCTCTTTCAATCTTTGCGCTTCAATAAATTTTCCTGAACTTTTAAAATATTCTACCTGCAACATCATTTCATCTTGTATCTCCATCATCACCTGTTGCAAAATATCTTTGGGTGCTAAATATAAATTGGCAGGAAAGATAGCAGCATTATCCATTGTTCCGATGCGCTTGCCACTGCTCAGTTCCAGCGATTCTATCTCTTCAATTTCATCACCAAAAAAAGTGATGCGATAACCATAATCTACATAAGGCAAATTAATATCAATCGTATCTCCTTTCACTCTAAAACTGCCTCTTTCAAAATCTCCTTGCGAACGATGGTATAAACTATTGACTAATGCATGCAAAAAACCCTGTCGAGAAATAACCTGTCCTTTATTGATTCTGATAATTCCATTTTCATAATCGGTAGGATTGCCCATACCATAAATACAACTTACACTCGCCACAATAATAATATCTCTTCTGCCTGTTAATAATTGTGCGGTTGATTGTAAACGAAGTTTATCCAACTCTTCATTAATGCTCAAATCTTTTTCAATGTATACATCACTAACCGGCATATAAGCTTCAGGTTGATAGTAGTCATAATAACTAACAAAATAGCCTACTGCATTATTCGGAAAAAATTGCTTGAACTCACCATACAATTGTGCCACCAAAGTTTTATTATGCGTTAATACCAATGTCGGTCGTTGCACATTTTGAATCACATTCGCCATCGTGAATGTTTTCCCGCTTCCAGTAACACCCAATAATGTTTGAAACTGCTCGCCATTTAATATACCATTGGTCAATTGTTCGATAGCTGATGGCTGATCGCCTGAAGGTTGATAAGTGGAATGTAATTCGAATGGCATTTTATGAATATGAGGATATGCAAATTAATGAATGTGCACATGAAAACATTTTGTTACCGGATTTTATTGTAATGGCATCTTCTTTGCACTTGTCCCGAATTTATTTCGGCACCGCACTCTTCAGCTTAAGGAATCACTTCAAACAAAAAGAATTGTGTTTTTTCTAATAGAGAAAAATTATTATCTACGACCATAATCATTGACTTATGCCCGTTGGGCAGATCGGGGCCGAAAGTCATTCCTTCCACATTATCAACATAAATACCCAGATCATCCATGTTCAAGATTAATTTCTTTTTTGCATAAATTATTTTATTCTTATTTAAAACTGATGCTGTATTTAAAATGTTTGTAGCGTCATTTAAATCTGCTTCAAAAATTTTAATGGTGCAGGCCATTCTGCCGGTAGAGAAAGAGCGTTCCATTACCACCATTTTATTATTACCAATAGATAAGATATCCGGAATGCCATTTATCTTGAATGCATCTTTTGCAATGGCTTCGTGTGCAATGGGATCTAATTTATAGGCATATTGTGCGATACATTTTTTAGTAGCTATATCATATTTCAAAATTCTTATGGTTGCATTATTATCTGTAATATCAGCCCTTGGGCCATCTTCATATAATGGTTCTTCCACATTTACAAACAAGGTTTTATAATTATCTGCAAAAGTCAATCCTTCAAACACACCGTTTTGTCGAGGGCCTTTTTCTGTTGCATGCATCAACAAATTTTTAGGCAAAGGAAATGTATCAATATATTTTCCATCCGTTGAAATGATTGTCACGGCAGGGTTTTCGAGCACTGTATCTTTTGAGTTAACAATTCTTTCTCCTTCACTGCTCCAAATAAAATGGTTTGTTTTAGGGTTATATCTTAACGCTTCGGGATCGGGTGTATGTTTTGGATCTTGTTTAGAATTCGGATACGGTTTCCCATTTGCAGCTAATAAAGTAGTTACGCCAACAAATACCACACTATCAATTTTAGTTGGCGTAAAAAATATCTTGGCAGTATAAAATCTTGCCGGATTAATTGCACTTCTGTCATCACTGATTAAATAATATAATTTTTGCTTCGGAACATAATCAATGCCCGATAATCCACCAACCGTTGTATGCTTAAATGATAAATTATGCGGCACGTCATACTCACTAATCAATTTTAATTGAGAAATTTTTTGTGCTTCAATAAATTGAAACAAAAAGATTAAAAAAATTAAAATGAAGAAATTCTTTTTGATACTTGCTTTCATAATTATCATTTAAACAATAAATATACACAAGAAAAAAGCCGGGAAATAGTTTCCCGGCTTTTCTAAATATTTTTTGATTTTATTTTTACTGCACTGTATTTAAATAATCACTCAATTTTTTTATGGCAGCAGCGGCAACAGCAATTTGTTCCTGAGCCTCTTTCCAATTGCGTTGTTCAATGGCTTCGCGGATGCCGGGCATTGTTTTAACACCATAGCCTGTATAAAAGCCAGGCGCATATAAAGTATGTTTGTACCAAGGCCTGCGTGGCAATCCATCGTCAGATAATAATTGTTGTTCTGATTGATACAATATTTTATTCAATACATCATGATCAACCGAAGAAGCAAGTGATTTATTCCACATTTCATTTACATGTACTACAGTTTTTTCTAAAGCAGCCATTGCATTTTGCAAAGCAGAAAAATCTAAATAAGGCACTTCATCCTTTGCTGCAGGTATTTTTAAATTCTTGGTTGGATCATTGGCTAATTGAAAATCTTTATTTTTAATCAATTCGTTTTCTATTGCTGTTGTTTCTCTCATTTGATTGGTAAGCTCTATTAATTCACTTACATAACTCGCAATGGTTTTATGTAAACTTCTAAAATCAAATGGCAACACATCTGCATCGGCCATGCGCAAAGCCGTTCTGCCTGCGGCTTTAGATAATGCAGCACCATAAATAAAACCAGGGTCTTTGAAGCGAGAAAAATTATCGTACGAATCATAAATAGAATGATATTCTCCGCCATTACCCTCACCGCCAAAACCCAAATCCAAACTTGGAATACCATCGTGTTGTAAAAAAGAAGAGAAATCAGAACCGGAACCCAATGCACTTAATGTCACTCCTTTTTTATTCAATGCCGCTTTCTTGGCAGCAGTGGATGATGCACGCACAACTTCTGCTGCTTTACTTCTTTCAAATATATTTACATTGGTTTGCGGATCCTTCACCTCTTTTTCAATTTCATACATCATATTTTCTAATGCTTGCGAACCGGATGCATGAAAAAATCCCCTGCTGTAATCATCGGTATTAATATACAATACTGCTTTTTGTTGTAATTCTTTGATATGATCTTCTGCCCATTCTGTTGATCCTAATAACCCTGGTTCTTCTCCATCCCATGCACAATACACCAGTGTTCGTTTGGGTTTCCATCCGGTTTTTACCAATTCTCCAATGCCTCTTGATTCTTCTAATAATGCAGCTTGTCCGCTGATTGGATCATCTGCACCATTCACCCAAGCATCATGATGGTTGCCTCGAACAATCCATTCATCAGGATATTGAGATCCTTTTATCATTGCAATTACATCATAACAAGGACGAATCTTCCAATCAAATTCTAATTTCAAATGCACTTTAGTTTTACCCGGACCAACATGATAAGTAAACGGCAATGCACCACGCCAATCATCGGGTGCCACGGGACCATCCAATGCTTCTAACAAAGATTGTGCATCGTGATAACTGATAGGTAATACAGGAATTTTTAAAATAGTGGGTGCGTCATTTCTATCCAATCGTTTTGCATTTTCTGTTGCACCAATGCTAGGTGTTAAAGGATCGCCGGGATAAATAACCATATCCATCACACTTCCTCTTTGAACACCATATTCATTTTTATAAGAACCTTTCGGATAAACATCGCCTTGATAATATCCGTCATCTTTCGGATCAGAATAAATAATACATCCAACAGCACCATGTTCATATGCCACTTTTGGTTTAATACCTCTCCAACTTCTTCCATATTTTGCAATCACTATTTTTCCTTTCACATCAACACCTAATTTTTCCAATTCATCATAATCGTTTGGTAAACCATAATTCACAAAAACCAAATCAGCAGTAACATCACCATCTGCGCTCCATGCATTGTATGTTGGCAATTGACCATCTTGTCCGCTTGTTGCATCTTCTTTTAAAGCGGGTTCTTTCAACAATGCTTTATAAACAGTGGGTGAAGTCATTTCCAATATTCTTGTTTTAGGAATAGGAAATAACACTTGATAGGTTTCAATTTTTGCATCCCATCCCCAATTTTTATATTTTTCTAAAATTGCTTCTGCTACTTCTTTACCACCGGGAGAGCTGATGTGATGCGGCTTTGCAGATAATTGTTTAACTGTTGCACCAATATTTTGCGGATTGATGATGGCATCAAATTTTTGTTCAAGTTGAATTTGATCAGCAGCATTTTTATCTGTAAAGCCACTGATACTTTTTGTTTGTGCAAATATTGTTTGTGATGATACAACAATAAGGATGATGAAGATTTTTCTCATGATTTATTTAATTTATTACAATGCTTAATTGAATGTACTCTGTTTGAACAGAAATGAAAAATATAATGATAAGAAATCCCTTTTCGTGGAAAGGGAGTAATAATTTATTTCTTAAACATTTCCGGATGCATTTTATTCCATCCTGTTACATTCTGATAAATTTTTGCAACACTTAAAATAGTTGCTTCATCATATAATTTACCTATGAAAGTTATGCTTGCAGGCAAATTAAATCTCTTATCAAAACCAATTGGTACACATACTACCGGATGCCCGGTTAAATTAGTAATGGCTGATTGATTGCCACTTCCCCGGGTTGGGCAAATGATTACATCAAATTGATTGACCACTTCATTTACTTTTTTCATCAATAAAAAACGATGGCGCTGTGCATTGATATATTCAACAGCACTCATTAAACGAGATGAACGAAATTGATTAGGCCAATCATTTTTTCCCTG
>Ga0164297_10000237_pt1 | contig 71473 bp, 60 predicted proteins | sample GEODES058metaG_FD_113539 | JGI IMG/M metagenome (GOLD analysis project Ga0164297, IMG submission 113539) | Dystrophic lake water microbial communities from Trout Bog Lake, Wisconsin, USA - GEODES058 metaG | ecosystem: Environmental > Aquatic > Freshwater > Lake | place: USA: Trout Bog Lake... | reverse complement strand
CGGCTGCGACCAGCCGCAACGGCTGCTTCCCGCCGGTGAGGACCACCTCGCCCGTTGCCACGTCGCCACCGGAGTGCCCGTTCATGCTTGACCCCGCCAACCGCGTCGCCCTCGTCTCCGGCGCCTCCCGCGGCATCGGCCGCGCCATCGCCGAGCGCCTGCGCGCCCGCGGCTTCCGCATATCCGCCGGCGTGCGCGACCCCAAAAGCGTCGAGGCCGCCGACGACGTCCTCGTCTGCAAATACGACGCCAACCGCGCCGAGGACGCCACCGCTTGGGTCGAGGCCACCATGGCCCGCTTCGGCCGCATCGACGCCCTGGTCAATGCCGCCGGCATCTCCTCGCCGCGCGTCCGCCTCGACGAGCCCGACGAAACCTCGCTCGACGGCATGTGGGCCATCAACGTCAAAGGCCCGCTGCGCATGATCCGCGCCGCCCTGCCGCACCTTCGCGCCGGCGGCGAAGGCCGCGTCATCAACATCGCCTCGCTCTCCGGCAAGCGCGTCGCCAACGAGAATTTCGGCTACGCCATGAGCAAATTCGCCCTCATCGCCCTCACGCAAGCCGTCCGCCGCGAAGGCTGGGACGCCGGCATCCGCGCCACCGCCCTCTGCCCCGGCTTCGTCGCCACGGACATGACCGCCTACGTCACCACGGCGCCGCGCGACAAAATGACCCGCCCGGAAGACATCGCCGTCCTCGCCGAGACGCTCCTCCTCCTGCCCAACACCGCCACTATCGGCGAACTGCTGGTCAATTGGCGGCTCGAGCCGATGCTTTGAAGCCGGGGGTCTAGAGAAGGAAGGAAGGCAAGAGATGTTCTTTTTTGAAAAAAAGAACCAAAAAACTTTTGTCGATTGACTTCGTCGAGACCTATCCAAGGGGAGCGGCGAAGCCAATAATTCTCTGTTTCGCGCGAGCCACTTCGTAGGTTCGCACGATCCTAAATGGAAAAAGTCTTTTTGCTTCTTTTTCTTCAGAAAAAAAAGGCCTTCCTTGCCCTCATCCAAGCCCCTCCCGCCCAGCCGGGAGACCGGCTATAGATCGCGGCAATGATGGGAGACCACACATGAAATTCCGCCACATCCTGCTGGCCGCGACCCTTTTGGCCGCGCCGCTCGCCCCTGCTCACGCCGCCAAGACCGACCTCATCGTCGGCATGGCCGCGCAGGACGTCGGCAAGCTCGACCCCCATCTCGCCGTCTCCACCATCGACCGCACCGTCGTCGCCTGGCTGTTCAACGGCCTCGTCCGCTTCAAGCCGGGCTCGATGAGCCCCGCCGACATCGAGCCCGATCTTGCCGCCAGCTGGGATGCCTCGGCCGACAAGAAGGTCTGGACCTTCAAGCTGCGCCCGGGCGTGAAGTTCCATGGCGCCTATGGCGAGCTCACCGCCGATGACGTCGTCTACAGCCTGCAGCGCGCCGCCGATCCCAAGCGCTCCGCCTCGTCGGGCGACTTTGCTTCCTTCGAGAAGGTCGAGGCCGTCGACCCGCTCACGGTGCGCATCACCTTGAAGCAGACCATCCCCAGCCTGTTGGGCATCATCACCAACTATGGCGGCGGCTTCATCGTCTCGAAGAAGGCCGCGGAGGAGATGGGTGACAGCTTCAACGCCCATCCGGTCGGCACCGGCCCCTTCGCCTTCGCGGCCAACACGCCGAACCAGTCGCTCGAGCTCGTCGCCCACAAGGCCTATTTCCGCGGCGCGCCCAAGATCGAGAAGATCAGCTACCGCTACCTCCCTGCCAACGCCTCGCGCGACCTCGCCTTCCAGAACGGCGAGCTCGACCTCGAATTCGGCAACCAGGACCAGACCTGGGTCGACCGCATGAAGAAGCTCCCCGGCGCCGTCGTCGACGTGTTCGAGCCCGGCGAGGAAGCCATCCTGCATCTCAACGCCGCGCAGAAGCCGCTCGATGATCTCCGCGTCCGCCAGGCCATCGCCTATGCCATCAACCGGCCGGAGCTGATCAAGTTCCAGGGTGCCGACGTCTCGCGCCAGCCCGGCAGCGTCATCCCCATTGGCAACCTCGGCTACGTCGATGCCGGCCTGCCCGGCAACGACATCGCCAAGGCCAAGGCGCTGCTCGCCGAGGCCGGTTTCAAGGACGGCCTGACGCTGAAGGTGGTGCACACCCAGCTGCCCAACATGCTCGCGCAGATGCAGGTGGTGCAGGCCCAGCTCAAGCGCGCTGGCATCAACCTCGACCTTCAGGTCGTCGAGCACGCGACCTATCACCAGATGATCCGCCAGGACCTCTCGGCCATCGTCTTCTACTCGGCCGCCCGCTTCCCGGTGGCCGACGTCTATCTCACCCAGTTCTACCACTCCCGCTCGACCGTGAAGACGCCGACCGCGGTCGCCAACTTCTCCCATTGCACCGCCGCCGACGCCGAGATCGACGCCGCCCGCACCGAGCCCGACGGTGCCAAGCAGATCGCGCTGTGGCAGGCGGCGCAGAAGAAGATCGTCGCCCAGATGTGCGCGGTGCCGCTGATCGAGACGCTGCAGGCCTGGGTCCACAAGGACAACCTGGTCTACGGCTACGACCTCAAGGGCTCGCTCTCGCTCGGCCCGATCATCAACGAGACGACCCACTTCAAGTGAGCCCGACCCCGGGCGCGGCGACGGACGGCGCGGCGTGATCTTCTACATCGCCCGCCGGCTGTTGGCCGCCCTGCCCACGCTCTGGGCGGTGCTGACCCTCGTCTTCGTCCTCGTCCGCATCGTCCCCGGCGATCCCGCGGCCGCCATCCTCGGCGACCGCGCGACGCCGGCCGCGGTCGCCGCGCTGCAGACCAAGCTCGGCCTCGATAAGCCGATCTGGGAGCAATACGTGGCCTTCCTCGCCCAGTCCGCCCGCGGCGACTTCGGCGTCTCCATGGTGACCAACCGGCCGATCCTCGCCGATGTCGGCGCCGTCATTCCGCACACCATCGACCTGACGCTGGCGGCGATGGTCATCGGCATCGTCGTCGGCATTCCCGCCGGCGTCTGGGCGGCGCTCTATCGCAACCGCGCCATCGACATCGCCGCCCGCCTGCTGAGCCTGCTCGGCCTGTCCTTTCCGGTGTTCGTCTCCGGCATCTTCCTCCTGCTCGCCTTCGCCCTGCACTGGCGCATCTTCCCGGTCATTGGCAACGCCAACCTCGCCGATCCCGCCGACCGGCTGCTGAAACTCGTGCTGCCGTCGATCACCCTCGGCCTGGTCATGGCCGCCTACATCACCCGCGTCACCCGCAGCTCCATGCTCTCCGTGCTCGACGAGGACTACATGCGCACCGCCCGCGCCAAGGGCGTCCCCTGGAAACGCGTGGTCTGGCGCCACGGCCTGCGTAACGCCGGCCTCCCCGTCGTCACCGTCGTCGGCCTCTATATCGGCATCCTCATCGGCAACTCGGTGCTGACCGAAATCGTCTTCAACCGACCCGGATTGGGAAAAATCATCGTCGGCGCGCTGAACCAGCGCGACTACACGATGCTGCAAGGCCTCATGGTCATCTACTGCTTCCTCATCGTCGTCGTGAACCTCGTCACCGACCTCGCCTATGGCTTCATCGATCCCCGGGTGAAGCAGGCATGAAGCTCTTCCTCCGCAACCCCACGACGTCCATCGGCGTCGTCATGTGCGCGCTCATCCTCGCCGGCGCGCTGCTCGCCCCCTGGCTCGCCCCCTTCGACCCCACCGAGCAGAACATCCTCGGCCGCCTGCAGCCGCCCGGCGAGGACTTCCTGTTCGGCAGCGACGCCTTCGGCCGCGACGTCCTGAGCCGCATTCTCTGGGGCGCCCGCATCTCCCTCGTCGTCGCCGTCACCTCGATCGCGGCGGCCATCCTCGTCGGCGGCGCCATCGGCATGGTCAGCGGCTATGTCGGCGGCCGGACCGACCTGTTCATCATGCAGGTGATGGACGTGCTGCTCTCCTTCCCCTCGCTCATCCTCGGCCTCATCGTCGTCGCCCTCCTCGGGCCCGAGATGATCAACCTCATCATCGCCATATCCCTCACCGCCATCGCCCCCTTCGCCCGCATCGCCCGCGCCCCCGTGCTCAGCCTCAAGGAACGCGCCTTCGTCGAAGCCGGCCGCGCCCTCGGCTTCTCCCATATCCGCATCCTCGTCGTGCACATTCTGCCCAACATCCTCTCCGAAGTGCTGGTCATGGGCAGCCTGTGGATGGCCACCGCGGTGCGCACCGAAGCCTCGCTCTCCTTCATCGGCCTCGGCGTCAAACCCCCGGCCGCCACCTGGGGCGGCATGATGCGCGACGGCTTCGACACCATCCTCGACGCCCCCTGGCTCTCCATCTTTCCCGGCATCGCCATCCTCATGCTCGTCCTCGGCCTCAACATGGTCGGCGACGGCCTGCGCGACGCCACCGACCCGAAACTCTCCGGCTCATGACCGCCCCGCTGCTGAGCGTCCAAGGGCTCACCAAACATTTCACCGTCGTCAAAGGTTTTCCGAAACCCGTCAAAACCATTGTCCGCGCGGTGGATGGTGTCGATTTCTCGGTCGCCTCCGGCGAAGCCTTTGGGCTAGTGGGCGAGAGCGGTTGCGGCAAGTCCACCGCTGCGAGGGCGCTGCTCCGACTCATCGAGCCCGATGGAGGAGAAATCCGCTTCGCCGGCCAGGACGTGCTCGCCGCCAACGCCGCCGACCTCATCCGCCTGCGCCGGCGCATGCAGATCATCTTCCAGGACCCCTACTCCTCACTGAACCCCCGCCGCACCATCGGCCGCACCCTTGCCGAACCCCTCGAAGTCCACGGCCTCGCCCACGGCGCCGCCGCCCGCGAACGCGCCGCCGGCCTCCTCGAGGAAGTCGGCCTCCCCCCCGCCGCCATGGGCCGCTACCCCCACGAATTCTCCGGCGGCCAACGCCAGCGCATCGGCATCGCCCGCGCCCTCGCCCTCGAACCCGAACTCATCGTCGCCGACGAACCCGTCTCCGCCCTCGACGTCTCCGTCCAGGCCCAGGTCTTGCTCCTTCTCAAAGAGCTCCAAGCCCGCCGCGGCCTCTCCTTCCTCTTCGTCTCCCACGACCTCAGCGTCATCCGCTGGTTCTGCACCCGCGTCGCCGTCATGTATCTCGGCCGCATCGTCGAGCAAGGCCCCGTCAAACGCGTCTTCTCCCACCCCCGCCACCCCTACACGCGCATGCTGCGCGACGCCTCCCCCATCCCCGACCCTGCGCGGCGCGGCATCCTCCCCCGCGTCATCGGCGAAATCCCCTCGGCCGCGGCTCCGCCACCCGGCTGCCACTTCCACCCCCGCTGCATCCGGGCGACCGATGTTTGCCGCACGGTGTACCCGACGTGGAACGATAACGGGGATCATGGGACGGCGTGCCATCATCCGGAGGATTGAAGGGAAGCGCCTCCGGCGGCCAAGGGCCTTGCCCTTGGAACCCACGACTTTGCGCGGCTGTTGAAACGACCTTCAGTTGGCAACTTCGTGCTGAGCGCCGCAGGCAAGCAATTCCGCCTCCGTACGAACCCATGAGCGATCGCAATGATTGATGGGCTTCGCCACTCTCCACGTCGAGATCGTGGGATCGCGACTGAAGGTGATCGCCACAGCGAAGGGAGGCCATGGGTTCCAAGGGCCTCTCGGCCCTTGGCGGGTGCAGGGCAGCGCCCTGCCGGGTCGAGGTCAGGGCCCTCGCCTTCCTTGCCTACGCCAGCGGTCGCCAGTCGCGGAAGAAGGCGGTGCCGATTTCGGCGGCCAGTGAGTTGAGGTCGGACTGGATACCGTCGAGGAATTGGTGGAGGCCGGTGGCGATGATGGCATCGACGTTGCGGCCGAGGATGGCGCCGCGGAGTTCCTCGGTGCGTTCGAGGGCGGCGACGGTGCCGCGCAGGCCGTAGCGGCTGCGCAGCTGGGTGAGGCAGTCTTCGATGCCGGCGATGCAGAGGGCGACGGAGCGCGGGAAGGCGGTGTCGGTCAGCAGGAAGGCGACGACGTCGCGCGGCGTGAAGCTGGGGGGGGCGACGCGGCGGAAGGCGTGGTAGCCGGCGGCGCCGCGGAGGACGCCGGACCATTGGGCGAGTTCGGCGATGCGGCGTTCCTCGCCAGCGGCGGGGACGAGGAGGTGGTAGCGGATGTCGAGCAGGCGAGTGGTCTGGTCGGCGCGTTCGATGAGGCGGCCCATCTGGTAGAAGAACCAGCCCTGGTCGCGGAAGAAGGTGCCTTCGGTGATGCCGGTATGGGCCTGCACGCCTTCCTTGATGCGGCGGCAGAGGCGGGAGAGGCGGTCGCCGGCGAGTTCGTTGTCGGAGGTGGCGGCGATGTCGCGGTGGAAGACGTTCATCTGCAGCCACATTTCGGTGGAGATGAGCGGGCGCAGGGTGCGGGCGTTCATCCGCGCGGCGGCGACGGAGGCGACGACGGAGGTGGGGTTGAGGGGGTCGAGGAGGTAGAAGTTCTTCACCGCTTCGGCGGTGGGGGTGATGCCGCGGTCCCTGAAGCCGGCTTCGTCGGCGTTGATGCGCACCAGGGCGAACCAGCTTTCGGCCTCGCGGCCGGGGCTTTCGAAGGTCTGGGTGACGTCGACGAGGCGGGCGGTGTTTTCGGCGCGCTCGAGGTAGCGGGCGAGCCAGAACAGGCCTTCGGCGTAGCGCGCGAGGAGGGGCACGTCGCGGCTCATGGCGCCGTCTCCGCGTCGTCGGCGAGTACCCACGTGTCTTTTGAGCCGCCGCCCTGGGAGGAGTTGACCACCAGGCTGCCTTCCTTGAGGGCCACGCGGGAGAGGCCGCCGGGCAGCACCCAGGTGTCGCGGCCGGTCACCGCGAAGGGCCGGAGGTCGAGATGGCGCGGCCGGATGCCGGCGTCGGTGAGCGTGGGGGCGACGGAGAGGCCGATGACGGGCTGGCTGATCCAGTTCGAGGGATCGGCGAGCAGGGCGTCGCGGGCGGCGTCGATTTCGGCGCGGGTGGCGCGCGGACCGATTGTGATGCCGTAACCGCCGGATTCGCCGACGGGTTTGACGACGAGGTTGCCGAGATTGGCCAGCGTGTAGGCGAGCCCCTCCTTCTCCCGGCAGATATGGGTCTCGACGTTGGGCAGGATGGCGTCCTCGCCGAGGTAGTAGCGGATGATGCGGGGCATGTAGGCGTAGACCGCCTTGTCGTCGGCGACGCCCGTGCCGACGGCGTTGGCCAGCGTCACGTTGCCCTTGCGCCAGGCGCCGATCAGGCCGGGCACGCCCAACATGCTGTCGGGGCGGAAGACGGTGGGGTCGAGGAAATCGTCGCCGATGCGGCGATAGATGGTGTGGACTGGGCGGCGGCCGGCGGTGGTGCGCATGAAGACGCGATCGTTCTCGACGACGAGGTCGGCGCCCTCGACGAGGGGGACGCCCATTTCGCGGGCGAGGAAGACATGTTCGAAATAGGCGGAGTTGTAGATACCTGGGCTAAGGAGCACGACCTGCGGTTCGTCGACGCCGTCGGGGGCGATTTCGACCATGGCGGCGAGCAGGCGGCGGCCGTAGTCGTCGACCGGGCGCAGGCGCATGCCGGCCATCAGGTCAGGGAAGGTGCGGGCCATGAGGTGGCGGTTCTCGACGACGTAGGACACGCCTGAGGGGGTGCGGGCATTGTCCTCAAGGACGAGGAAGCGGCCCTCGGTATCGCGCACGATATCGGTGCCGCAGATATGGACGTAGGTGCCGAAACGGATGGGGAAGCCTTCCATTTCCGGGCGGTAGTTGGAATTGCCCAGCACGAGGTCGGCGGGGATGATGCCGTCGGCGATGATCTTGCGGCCGTGGTAGATGTCGTGGAGGAACAGGTTCAGCGCGGCGACCCGCTGTTTGACGCCGGCTTCAAGGGTGGCCCATTCGGCCGCCGAGAGGATTCGGGGGACGCAGTCGAAGGGCAGGATGCGATCGATGGCGTTGGCGTCGGAATAGACGGTGAAGGTGATGCCGAGGTCGATCAGATCGTGCTCGGCCGCCGCGGCGCGGGCGCGCAGGGCGTCGAGGCCGATGGTGCCGATGCGGGCCTGCACGGCGGCGCGGGCGGCCTCGCCGCCGGGGCGGCGGGAGGTCAGTTCGCAGAAATAGGGCGACGGGTCGTAGTCGGCGAATGGCTGGTGGGAAGGGCTGTGCATGAATCCGGATCTCGCTGCGGCAGGCTCGGAGTGGAGCATAGCAGCCTCGCGGGAAATGCAACCCCCATGGCCCGGATGGAGGGAGGGAATATCGATGCGCATGGGACGCAAAATCTCTGGCGACGCGGCGTGGCTTCCTTCAGATAGGGAGCAACGTCAAAAGAGTCCCCTGCGGAGTCCTGCCATGCGTCACAAACTTGCCGCACCGATCCTTGCCACCGTGATCGGCGTCGGTCTTTTCGGGTGCGCCCCGCCGCCGCCGCCGCCGGCCAAGCCGGTGGTCGAGCAGCCGAAGCCGCCGCTGCCGGATCAGCCGACACAGAATGCGCCGATGTGCGTGCGCCCGGCCGAGAAGGCCGCCTTCGACCTCGCGGCGTTGACCAGCCACATGAAGGTGATCACGATCAACTGCCACACCGAAGATCGCTACAACGCCTTCGTCGGCAAGTTCCGCGGCGAGATGATCGGTGGCGAACGGGCGCTGAGCGGCTATTTCCAGCGTGCCTATGGCGGCCGCGCGCGCAGCCAGCAGGATAGCTACGATACGCAGTTGTTCAACGCGGCGTCGCAGTTCGCCATCCGCCACGGCACCCTGTTCTGCCCGCAGAACCTGGGCATGCTCGACGAGCTTGAGGCGATGAAGACCACCTCCGACCTGCCGGCCTACGCGGCCTCCAAGCCGCTGCAGCAGTCGATGGCGATCACTGAGTGCCCGCCGCCCGCCGCTGCGCCGGCCAAGCCGGCGGCCAAGAAACCCTGATCGACGCGTTCCCATCCCGATCGGGGTGGGTCTTTTCCAGTATCAAGGCAATAAAAAACCGGCCCTTGCGGGCCGGTTTTCTGTGTCTGCGAACTGAAGTGGTGGGTTACTTCAGGACGATTTCGACGCGGCGGTTCTGCGGCTCGCGGGCGCCCGGGGCGGTCTGGACGAGCGGCTTGGTGTCGCCGAAGGAGGTGACCGTGATGGCTTCCTTCTTGACGCCGAGGCGGACGAGTTCGGCGGCGACGGCCTGGCCGCGCTTCATGGACAGGGCCTGGTTGTAGACCGGGGTGCCCGACTTGTCGGCGTGGCCGGATACGTCGATCTTGGTCACCGCGAGGCGCTGCGACGCCGCGGCGGCGTTGGCGATGATCTGGCGGGCGGCGCCGGTCAGGTCAGCCTTGTCCCAGTCAAAGAACACGAGGTACGTGCGGGCTTCCTCGGCCTTCGGCGCGGGGACCGGGGCGGGGGCCGGAGCAACCGGCGCGGGCGCCGGCGCCTGACCGAACGCATAGCGCAGGCCGAGCAGGCCGGAGATGTTGGTCGGGTTGTTCAGGCTGCTGGCGCCGAACTTGGCATTGCCGAGATCGCCAAGGACGCGCGCTTCGGCGGTGACGGAGAGCCCGGGGACGCTGTCGATCGGCAGGGCAAGACCGAGGATGCCCTGGGCGGCCGGCTGGCCATTGGTGCTGCCATAGCCCTTCACGTTCATCCATTCCATGCCGAGACCGGCACCGACATACGGATAGACGCCACCGCCGACATCGATGTCATACAGGACATTGAGCATCGCGCCCGAGGTCGAGGAATTGCCGTTGACGCCGCCGACGGCGAACTTGCTCTTCTCGGTGCGGTAGTTGCCTTCGATTTCCGCGCGCAGGCCGTTACCGTAGCCGTAGCCGACGCTGCCGACCAGGGCTCCGCCGAGGCTCGACGTCAGCTTGCCGCCGACACCCGTCTTCACGGTGGAATCGAGCAACTGGTTCACGCCGAGACCGGCGCCGACGTACCAGCCGTTGACGGGCTGGGCGTGCAGGGTTGCCGGCAGTGCCACCAGCGTCGCGGCCAGCAGGATGTTCCGCAGCTGCATATCGAAAATCTCCTAGGTTGTCATGGCGGCAACGAGCCACCGAAAGCTTCAGAACGGCGCCAGACGTGGTGCCGCGAGCCGTGAATGCAAAATAGTCTTGCCCCCCCGGCGAAACCAGACCGGATTTTCCGCAGTCGCGAAGGAGAGTGGATTTACCCTCAAGGTTGTTGCAAATTTACCACAGGTAGTGTCACTTTTGCGCGATTTTCTCAGCTTTTCATAGCTGGAATGCGTGTGTGTGTCGCTGGTAACGGCGGTTGAGCCGATTCGCGGACCGATCTGGAGACGAAGAAATGACGGGCAATCAGGGAATACCGACACTCGCGACACCGCGGCTGACGCTGCGCGCGCTGGAGGCTGGGGATCTCGATGCCTTCGCCGCCATGCAGTCGGACGCCGAGGTGATGCGCCATCTCTCGACCGGTCAGACCCGCTCGCGTGAGGAAACCTGGGACCTGATGGCGCGCATGCTCGGCCAGTGGCCGCTGCGGGGCTATGGCATGTTCGCGGTGGTGGAAACGGCAAGCGGGCGCTGGATCGGGCGGGCCGGCCTGCTGCACCCCTATACCTGGCCGGGGCCGGAACTGGCCTATGGGTTCGACAGGCCGTTCTGGGGCCTGGGGTATGCGACGGAAGTGAGCCGGGCGCTGCTCGACTGGGCCTGGCGGGACATCCGCCCGGCGCGGCTGATCAGCTATGTGCGGCCGGCCAATGCTGGTTCGGTCGGGGTACTCCGCAAGCTCGGCGCGCGCTTCGTCGAAGAGAGCGAGATGCTCGGCAAGCCGGCCCAGCTGTGGGAGCATCCACGGCCGGCCTGAGAGACCGTTTGCAACCACTACTCTGGCGGTCCGTGGCGGCCGATTGGCCGCCGCTCGACGCGCGTTTTCTGCGCTCCGGTGCTCGAAAACACACGCCGGGCGGCCGCAAAGCGCGGCCTCTGACTCACCAGAGCGCGTTTTCAAACGGCCTCTAGAGCGCGATCGCTTGAGGCCGATCGGTCGGTAAGCGTGAATCGCGCTCTTCTTCAATCGCTTGCCAGATCGTGATGGGTTTCACTTAAACCAATCATGATCTAAGCGCGGATCAGAGGATCTTGGCCTCGAAGGGGGGCAACAGGTCCGGGCTTTCGAATTCCAACACCCAGAGATCAGGATCGGTCTTCACCCGCCGGGCGATATAGGCGTCCGCGGTGTCCTGGTCGGTGGCGGCCGGGCCAGTGGCGCGCAGCCAGGCGGCCTCGCCCTCGGCGGTGCGCATCTGCGACAAAACGCAAACACCGTCGCGGGCCCGCAGCACCACCAGCACCCCGCCCGCATCCGGATCGCCCTTGCGCAGCACCGCCCCGTAGCGGCCGCTGGAATTGCCCATGCGCAGCGCCATCGACACCCAGATGCCCGCCTTCACCCACGCTTCGCTCATGCCGCTCGCGCCATCGTCCAGGCCTCCTGAAGTTCGCCGTCGAGCCAGCCGAGATCGGCGCCGCGGGCGAACCAGGCGGCCTGGCATGCTGCCACATCCGCGGGCCCGCGCACGAACTCGATCGCATCCGGCAGCCCGGCCGGCAGAAGCACGGCGCGGCAGAGCGGATAGTCCCGCACCCGCCATTCCGGCCGGTGCGTGGTGAAGAAAGCCAGGCACGGCGTCGCGAACGCATCGGCCAGATGCACCATCGCCGTATCGGCGCTGACGACGAGCCTCGCCCCGGCGACAAGGCCGCAGAGTTCCGCGAATGTCTCGCAGGGGGGAAGGGCCGCCTGGGTCAGCACCGGCGCGCGGCCGGCGAGCCAGGCGAGGATGTGCTCGTGCACCGCATCCGGCATGGTCCGCATCGGGTTACTGGTCGTCGGACAGACCAGCACATGGCCGGTCGGGCCCACCGGGGTTACCCGCGGCGCCAGCCAGGCGTTGCGGCGCTGGGCGGAGGGCACGGCGGCGGGATCGACGCCAAGGCACCGGAGAAAATAGTCGATCATCGCCGTGCCACGGAACGCGGGATCGAAGGCGAAGTCGCGGATGTCGATCACTTCCGAAAAACCGGACGCCCCCGCGAACGGCCGCTCGGGCGTCGCGTCGTCCCACGGCAGCGTCGCCACCGCACAGAAATCGGCCGCCGCCTCGTAGGTCGCCTGCACCATGGCGGGAAGTCCGGGCAGGCGGAACAAGGTCGGCCGCGGCGGCACGGCGCCTATCGCCTGCGCCGCCGCAAGCGCCTGCAGGCCGATGATGCTGTCGCCGAGGGTGCGGCCGAAGCCGTTGAGGATGGCCAGCCGTTCGGCGGTCATCGGCGGCACGCCATCGCGGCGCTATTCCGGCAGGGCGAAATTGTGCCGGCTGCCATCCGCCGACGCCAGGCTGCGGAAGCGCTTGAGGAGAAAATAGACGCGCGTGGGCTGCGGTACGTCGGCCGGCAGAACCTCGATCTCGTCGTAGTGGCTGAGCATGCCGGTCAGCACATCGGAGCCGGCACCGGTGCCGCGGATGTCGATGAAGCAGCGGAACTGGGTGCCGAGACGCCGATGCACCGGCAGCGCCCAACTCAGGCTGACCTCGCCGGTGGGCGATAGGGAGAGCTTCATGCGGATCACCTGATAGCGCGTGCGCCCGGCCTGGCGGTCGGTATCGCCGGCCATGTTGCGCAGATAGTCATCGCTGCCGTAGCGGACCAGCAGCAGATTCCAGTTGCGGATGCCCTTGCGCATCTGTTCGAAGTCATGCCGCGTGAGGCCGCGGGCGATGACGACCGATTGCTTCGAGGTGGTGATGTCGAGCACATCGATGGACGTGTTGAAGACGACGCGCATGATGTACCAGACCACCCAGACCAGGAAGGTGGTGAACATCACGGTCAGGCTGTAGCCGAGCAGGCGCACCGGCGAGGGCACATTCAGCGGATCGACGCTGAGCAGCCTCATCAGCAGCGTCGTCATCACATCGAGCTCGTTCATCGGTCCCCTCGGTCAGGTGTCATGTGACGCGCGTCATGGCGGCAAAGCGGACTTGATGCCATGGATGACCACTGCCAAAACGCGAGTCGACGCCGTGAGGATACGATGACCAAGCAGATGAGCGAAGGCCAGCGGGCCTATGAAGCCAAGCGGGCCGCCAAGGCGGGCATGAGCCTGGACAAGTGGATGGCCCAGAAGGAGCGCGAGCGGATTGCCGAGGAGCGCGCGCGCGAGGAGGCCGCCAAGCCGCCGCCGCCGCCGAAAAAGCCTGGGTTCTTCGCCCGCCTGCTGGACAAGGCGCACAAGCCGCTCTGACCATGCGGGCGGTCCATGCCGACTGGAGCGTGGACCCGCGCAAACGTTGGATGGTGCGCGCGGACCGGCGGAGCGAGGGCTGGTGGATCGATGCGCCGGAACCGGTTGGCGATGTCGGCACCTTGTTCGCACGGCTGCGGGCAGGCGGCGGACCGGTGGCGCTGGGGGTGGATCTGCCGCTGGGGTTGCCGCGATCCTACGCTGAAAAGCACGTGCAAGAGCCTGATTTCATAACATTTCTCCGTGCCCTTGCGGGGCGGCCGGAGTTCTTCGCGGTTGGTCCCGATCTCGCCGCCGTGGCGCCCGGGCGGCCGTTTTATCCAGCCCGCGGGATCGCCGGCATGACCCGTGCGGCCCATGCTGCCCGCCTCGGCTTTGCCGCGGCCGCCGATCTGTCGCGGCTCTGTGACCGGGCGACGGCGACGCGGCCGGCGGGGGCGCCGCTGTTCTGGACGCTGGGGGCGAACCAGACCGGCAAGGCGGCGATATCGGCCTGGCGGGACATGATCGTGCCGGCGCTGGCCGGGGACGCCCCCCCTGCCCTGTGGCCTTTCATGGGTGATCTCTGCGGTCTGCTGGCGCGGCATGACCTGGTGCTGGCGGAGACCTATCCCGCCGAGGCGATGCGGCACCTCGGCATATCGACCAGGGGGAGCAAACGACGGCAGTCCGACCGGGTGGCGGCAGCGGAGGGGCTGCGTGTGGCGATCGGGCGGCTGGGGGCCAGGGTCAGCCAGGCGATGGACGCGTGCATGACCAACGGCTTCGGCGCCGACGCCGCCGGCGAGGATCGCTTCGATGCGACGATCGGCGTGCTTGGCGTCATCAACGTTTTGATGGGCAACCGCCCGGACGGCATTCCCGACGACGCGGCGTTGCGGCGCTGGGAGGGGTGGGTGCTCGGACAGACCGACCTGCCGGTGGCAAAGGACTGAACACCGGCGACAATGGTTCAGGTTTGCCGAGGACTCGCTTCGCGCGGTATCAGACGGTTAAGTGTAACCAAGCGGCGCGACATTCGTCGTAGACCTGTGGCTATTCACCGATCCGGGGGCATGCACTCTGAATCGTCGCGTGCGTGTTTATGGTATGCGTGCCTGCGCCGAAGGGTCCGATGATCGGTGATCGGGCAGCGATGGCGCGGAACCGCTGGAGTCGGAGAGTGACGCTGGGCTATCGATCCTTGTCAGGGTATTCGGCGTGACACCCCCGCGGATCGAGCGGCGGCTGGCGGCTATCCTGGCGGCGGACGTCGCCGGCTACAGCCAGCTCATGGGCCTCGACGAGGTCGGCACGCTGACGGCGCTGAAGGCGCATCGGCGCGAGCGGATCGATCCGGCGATCGCGCGGCACAATGGGCGCATCGTGACCACCGCCGGCGATGGCCTGATGGTGGAGTTCGCGTCCGTCGTCGATGCCGTCGCCGGGGCGGTGGCGATCCAGCGGGCGATGCAGGCGCATAACGTCGATATTCCCGAGGAGCGGCGCATCGTGCTGCGGATCGGCATCAATGTCGGCGACATCATCATCGACGGCGGCGATATCTTCGGCGACGGCGTGAACGTCGCGGCCCGGCTGGAGGCGCTGTGCGAGCCCGGGGGCGTCTGCATTTCGCGCTCGGCCAATGACCAGGTGCGCGACCGTCTGGCGCTGAATTTCGTCGATCTCGGCGAGCAGGCGGTGAAGAACATCGCCCGCTCGGTGGGCGTTTACGGGTTGTCGGCGCGGGACATCGCGGCCCTGCCGGAGGACGCGCTGCCACAACCGATTCCGGCCGACCAGCTCGCGGCGCCGAAGCGGCGGCGGCCGGCGGCGGTGGTCGGGATCGTCGTGTTGGTCGCCCTTGTCGGCGGCGGCGGATGGTATGCCTGGGATGTCCGGAGCAAGCCGCCGGCCGCGGTGGTGGCGTCGCCGGCGCCGCGGCCCCAGGTGCAACGGGCCGCGCCGGATCGGCGGGGCTCGCTGATCGTGCTGCCGTTCGACATCGCTGGCGGACACGGCACCGGCATCGAGGACCTCGCGCGCGATATCGGCGAGCGGGTGTCAACCGAGCGCGGCTGGCCTGTGATCCCCGCGGTGACGGCGGCGCGCTATCAGGGACGTGCGCCGGACTTCCGCGCCATCGGCCGCGAGCAGGATGTGCATTTCGCCCTCGAGGGCATGGCCCGTGAACAGGACGGTCGCCTGGTGGTCTCCGCGGCGCTGCACGACACCCGGGACGACCGGGTGGTGTGGTCACAGAAATTCGAGGCCGAGCCGGTTCCGGGTGCGGCCGTGGGCGTGGCCGCGAGCATTGCCGCGGCACTGCACCAGGCGATGATCGACACCGAGGTTGCCCGCGCGCGGCACGACCGGGCGGGGAGCATGGATGCGGCGGACTACTACCTCGCCGCGCTCGAAAGCCCGCTGATCCCGCTCAACCGCACCAATACGCTGGCCCGCGTGGCGCTGCTGGATCAATCGCTCGCGGCTGATGCGGAGTATTGGCCGGCGCTGGCGCTGGTCTCGCGGCTGCGGGCGATCGTGGTGCTGAACGACTGGTCGACCGACCGCGAGGCGGATATCGCCATGGCGGCGCGGACGGTCGACAAGCTGCTGGAGGGGCGGCCGCGCGATGTCTATCTGCTGCGCACCAAGGCCTATGTGCTGCGGGCACAGGGGAACATGGAACAGGCGCTGGCGGTGAACCGGCGGGTGATCGAGATCGCACCGCAACTGGCCGACAGCCATCGCGAGATCGGCGTGATCCTGCAGGGTCAGGGCAAGTTCGCCGAGGCGCTGGCGAGCTTCCGCACGGCGCGGCAACTGGTCGACGGCGATGCGGTGCTCGATGGGCAGACGGCCGCCGCACTGCTGGCGACCGGGCAGTTCGGCGACGCCGTCGTGCTGGCGCGCACCGCGCTGCGGGAGAGCCCCGGCGGGGTTGCCGATACGCCATGGCTCACCTTGATTGCGGCCGAAGCCCATGCCGGGCAGGACGGCCAGGCGCGGGCGGACCTGACGGCCTATCTCGGCGCCAATCCGGCGACCCGCAGCCTCGCGGAACTGCGCAAGAGCCCTTACCTCGCGAGCATTCCCAATCTGCTTGATGGGTTGCGGCGCGCGGGCATGGCAGAGGACTAGACCCATGAGCACCCCCTCCCCTCTGCGCATCGCCATCGGCGGGTTCTTGCACGAGAGCCATTCCTTCGCGCCGGTGCCGACCTCCTACGCCGATTTTGTCGCCGCCGGAGAGTCGCCGGCCTTGCAGCGGGGCACGACTTTGGTGGCGGGGCTCGCCGACACCTCCTGGCCGATCGCCGGGGCGATCGCAGTGGGCCAGGAGGCCGGCGTCGAACTGCTGCCGCTGACCTGGGCGACCGCCTCGCCGGCCAAGCCGGTGGAGGATGAGGCGTTCGAGCGCATCGCGGCCATGATCTGCGCCGATCTCTCGGCGACGCTCGAGGCCGGGCGGGTCGATGGCATCTATCTCGACCTGCACGGCGCCATGGTGGTTGACAGTTTTCCCGATGGCGAAGGCGAGTTGCTGCGCCGCGTACGCGCGGTGGCCGGCAACATCCCGCTCACCATCAGCCTCGATCAGCACTGCAACCTCACCGCCGCGATGGTCGAGCGCGTCGATGCGCTGGTGCCGTTCCGCACCTACCCCCATGTCGACATGCCCTATGCCGGCGGGCAGGCGATGCGGCTGCTGATCGAACGGATCAAACGCGCAAAACCCTGGGCGCGGGCGTTCCGCCAGGTGGAGTTCTTCATCCCCGTCCCCGCGCAATGCACCCTGGTGGCGCCGATGAAGCCGGCGATGGATGCCCGCGCCGAGATCAACGCCCGCCCGGGGGTCGCCGAACTCGCCTTCAATTTCGGCTTCCCCTACGCCGACTTCCACGACTGCGGCGCCGCCATGGCCGCCTATGCCGATACCCAGGCGGAAGCCGACGCCGCCGCCGACGACATGCTCGCCTATATCAACCGCAACGAAGCCACCTTCCGCATCGACGCCATCCCCGCCGCCGAAGCCGTGGCAGAGGCGATCAAGCTCGCCCGCACCGCCAGCCGCCCCATCGTCATCGCCGACGGCCAGGACAATCCCGGCGGCGGCGGCCACGGCGATACCACCGGCGTGCTCGCCGAACTCATCCGCCAAAACGCCGCCGGCTCCGTGCTCGGCATGATCAACGACGCCGAAAGCGCGGCCGCCTGCCACGCCGCCGGCACCGGCGCCACCATCACCCTCAGCCTCGGCGGCAAGTCCGACGGCACCCCCGTCCACGTCACCGCCAAGATCGAACGCCTCTCCGACGGCAACTTCGTCGGCACCGGGCCGATGGCCAAAGGCAACCCGATCGCCCTCGGCCCCTCCGCCCTCATCGAAGTCGCCCCCGGCGTGCGGGTGATCCTCGTCACCTCGAAAATGCAGGCGCTCGACCAGGCCCTGTTCACCCATATCGGCGTGATCCCGGCGGAACAAAAAATCCTGGTGCTGAAAAGCGTCGTCCACTTCCGCGCCGACTTCGGCCCCATCGCCGAAAAAGTCATCCTCGCCACCGCCCCCGGCCCCGTCCCCGTCGACCCCGCCACCCTGCCCTTCCAACACCTGCGCCCCTCCCTCCGCCTCCGCCCCATGTCCAACGCCTGAGGGCGGGATAGGCGGAAGGAAGGCCAGGGCTCTGCCCTGGACCCGGCAGGGGGCGGCGCCCCCTGCACCCGGCGACCGTTTAAGGAAATAGCTGGATTGAGAGAGGGGGGCCTACTGAGCTGGTGCGACAGCACGGTTGGCCCCCCTCTCTCAATCCAGCTTTCTTAAGTGATGGCAGGTCCAGGAGGCCCCGCCTCCTGGTGGGGTCGAGGGGCAAAGCCCCCGCCTTACTTACGCCTGGCCCGCCGCCCGGGCGCGGACGCGGCAGAGGGCGAGGAGGAGGTCGAGCGTGGGGGTTGGGATGGATTGGGTGTGGGCGAGGGCCAGGGGGGCGTCGAAGAGGGTTTCGGTTTCCATTGGGCGGCCCGCGAGGAGGTCTTGGAGGATGGAGGGTTTGTGGGTGAGGGATTGGCCGAGGGTGATTTGTTCTTCGATGTCGAGGCGGATGGTGCAGCCGTGGGCAGCGGCGATGGCGGCGCCTTCGTGGGCGGCGCGGCGGGCGGCGTCGAGGAGGGTGGGTTCGGCGTAGACGTCTTTGGGGGCGGCTTGGGTGAGGAGGGCGAAGGGGCCGGCGGCGAGGTTCATCAGGAGTTTGGTCCAGACCCAGTCGCGGATGGCGTCGGTTTCGTCGACGCGGAGGCCTTTGCAGCGGAGGGCGGCGGCGAGGGTGGCGAGGCGGGGGGATTTTTCGCCGGAGGGTTCGCCGAGGATGAGGCGGCTGGTGGGGTGTTCGACGCGGATCTGGCCGGGGGCGGTGATGGTGCAGGCGGAGTAGATGACGGCGCCGAGGGCTTGGGCGGGGTTGAGGTGGGTGGCGATGCCGTGGGGGTCGTGGGGGTACCACCAGGGGATGCCGTTCATGACGAAGGCGACGGGGGTTTCCGGGGTGAGGAGGGAGGCGAGGCGGGGGGCGATGGTTGGGAGGGCGGGTGACTTGGCGGTGACGAGGACGGCGTCTTGCGGGCCGAGTGTGGAGGGGTCGTCGGTGGCGGTGGGGTGGGCAATTAGGGTTTCGGTGGGGGAGGTGATGGTGATGCCGTGGGCACGGATGTCGGCGAGCGTGGTGCCGCGGGCGATGACGGAGACGGTGTGGCCGTTATGGTCGAGGCGGACGGCGAGGTGGCCGCCGATGGCCCCCGCGCCGTAGATGGCAATACGCATCAGGAAAGAATGTCGATTGCGGCGCGGGCGAGGGCTTGTACGCCGAGGCCGATGCAGGCTTCGTCGGGCTGGTAGGCGGAGTTGTGCAGGCGGTCGCGGCGGCCGGGGGCGGAGGAGCCGATGCCGAGTTGGAAGGAGGGGACCTTGCGGGAGAGGAGAGCAAAATCCTCGGCGCCCATGCTGGGTTCGCTGGGGTCGACGACGTCGCCGAGTTGGGCGCGGATGGCTGATATGGTCGGGTCGATCATGCGGTCGTCGTTGATGAGGGAGGGGACGCCGCGCTTGTATTTGACCTCGACGCGGACGCGCAGGCCAGGTTCGGCGCCGGCGCAGAGGCGCTTGATGGCGGCTTCGGCGGTGTCGCGGGCGGGGTCGTGCAGGGTGCGGACGGTGCCGCGGAAGGTGACGCTGTCGGGGATGATGTTCGGGGCGACGCCGCCGTTGATGGCGCCGACGGTGACGACGGCGGGGTGCATCGGGTTGACCTCGCGGGAGACCACCGTTTGCAGCTGGGTGATGAGGGTGGCGGCGGCGACGATGGGGTCGACGGCGCCGTGGGGGTGGGCGGCGTGGCCGGAGATGCCGTGGACGGTGACCTCGAAGGTGTCGGCGGCGGCGAGGCCGGGGCCGCGGACGTAGTTGAAGCGGCCGACGGCGAGGTCGGGGCGGTTGTGGAAGCCCAGCGCGAAATCGACGTGGGGGTTATCGAGCAGACCCTCGTCGAGCATGACCTGCATGCCGCCGATGGATTCCTCGGCGGGCTGGAAGACGAGCTTCACGGACCCGGCGAGCTGGGGGGCGAGGTCTTTCAGGACGGCGGCGACGCCGAGCAGGGTGGTGGTGTGGATGTCGTGGCCGCAGGCGTGCATGAGGCCGGGGATGGTGCTGGCGAAGGGCTGGCCGGTCTGTTCGTGGATGGGGAGCGCGTCCATGTCGGCGCGGATGGCCAGGCAGGGGCCGGGGCGGCCGCCCTGGATGAGGCCGACGACGCCGGTCTTGGCGATGCCGGTCTGGTGGGGGATGCCGAGTTTCTCGAGTTCGCGGGCGACGACGCCGGCGGTTCGGACTTCCTCGAAGGCGAGTTCGGGATGGGCGTGGATGTCGCGGCGGATTTCGATGAGCTCGGGCTCGATCTTCGTCGTGAGGTCGCGGATGGCGGACTGGCGATCGTTGGGGCGGGACATGGCGACCTCGGGTGGGGATTGGGGGGCGCACTATGGTGAGGCGGGTTGGGCTGGGCAAGCGGGGCGGGACGGTGTGAGATGGCGGGGAATTGGGCACAGGAGCGCGTGATGGCGGATTTGCGGGCGAAGATCGCGGGGATGATTGCGGCGGAGAAAGTCGAAGCCGGGATGGCCGCCATTCATGTGCAGAGCGGGGCGATTGTGGAGGTGAACGGGGCGGCGCTGTTTCCGACCGCGAGCACGTTCAAGGTGCCGGTCATGGTCGAGATCTATGCGCAGCAGCGCGCGGGAAAGTTCAAGATCAGCGACCGGATCACCTTTGCGGAGAAAAACCGGATCATCGGCTCGGGGATCATCCAGACGCTGGGGGTGGGGATCAATCCGTCGATCCGCGATCTGATGATGCTGATGCAGATCGTCAGCGACAATACCGCGACCGATATCCTGTGCGAGTTGGTGGGGCCGGAGAACGTGACGGCGCGAATGCGGGCGCTGGGGCTGAAGGACATTCATGTGCCGACGGATTGCCGCGGGCTGTTCCGCCGCGCCTGGGGGCTGTCGATGACGGACCCGCTGACCTATGCGGATTTCAAGGCGGCAAGCAAGGCGGGGCCGATGGCGTTCTCCTCAGCGGCCTATGCGCGGGATGGGTCGAACAACGTGTGTTCGTCGATCGATATCGCCAAGCTGATGGTGATGATCGCGAAGAACGAGGCGGGGTCGGCCGAGGATTGCGCCGACATGATCGCGATCCTGGAGAACCAGCACTATCAGGACCGGGTGCCGCGGTTCCTGCCGCTGGGGAGCTGCGCCAACAAGACGGGCTCGCTGCGCGGGCTGCGCAACGATGTCGGGCTGATCCGGCGAGGGCCGGGGGATACGATCGCCTATGGGATGTTCACGCTGGATACGACGGAGTTGCCGCATGGGAACTCGCGCGAGCTGGTGTCGGCGAATGTGCGGATCGGGTCGATGATGGGGGAGGTCGGGCAGGTGCTGTGGGATTCGTTCGGGAAGTAAGGAAGCGCCTCCGGCGGCCAAGGGCCGAGGGGCCCTTGGATCCCATTACACCTCTTAGCTGTGGAACTGGCCTTCGGTCGTAATCCCGCGATTTCGACGTGGAGATTCTCTAAGCCATGAAGAACGTTGGACCGCACAATGGTCCAAGCGGTTCCAGTGATCGATTGCCTGCGGCGCAAAGAAAGAAGTTATCAGCTGAAGGTCTGTACTCCAGCCCCGTTAAGTCATGGGTTCTTAGGGCCCCTCGGCCCTAAGCCGGCGGAGCCTTCCTTGCTTCCCTAAACCAATCCCACGCGGCGTATCTTCCGCGGAGCAGCGATCCAGATGGCCAGAGCAGAGGCGAGGCTGCAGGCGCCGGCGAGGGCAAAACCGGGGATGTAGGAGCCGGTGTGGTCGTGCAGCAGGCCGGTGATCCAGGGGCCGGCGGCGCCGCCGGCCATGGCGCCGACGGTGACGGAGCCGTAGATGGCGCCGAAGTGGCGGCCTTCGTAGATCTCGGCGACGATGGGGCCGAGGACGGAGGTGATGCCGTAGCCCAAAGTGCCTTGGGCGAGGACCATGAGCCAGAGCATGGCGGGGTTCGGGTAGGTGCTCATGCCGATCAGCAGGGCGTAGGTGAGGACGAAGCCGGTGCAGCCGGCGATCCAGACGGGTTCGCGGCCGATGCGGTCGGACAGCCAGCCCATGGCGACTTGCCCAGGGATGCCGGCGAGGCTGACGGCGCCGAGGGCGAAGGCGGCGGAGGTGGAGGTGAAGCCGATATCGACCAGGTATTTGGTCTGGTGCACCTGGATGGCGTACCAGGCGTAGAGGGCGGTGAAGTTGCCGAAGGCGATCCACCAGAAGGGGGCGGTGCGGAGCGTGCGCGCCAGGGTCCATTCGATGGCGGCCCACTCGGGGTTGACGATGGTGACGCGGCGGCGGCCGGGGGCGGTGCCGGCGGTGTCGCCGTCGGGGGTGAGGCCGATGTCCTCGGGCTTGCGGCGGACGAGGAGGTTGAGGGGGGCGAGGACGACGATGACGACGACGGCGAGGGTGCGGCAGGCGGTGCGCCAGCCGTCGGTGTCGATGACGGCCTGGACGTAGGGGAGCATGACGATGGAGCCGGCGCCGGCGCCGGCATAGGCGATGGAGATGGCGAGCGCGCGGCGGCGGGCGAACCAATAGGGGAGGTAGAGGGCTTGCCCGGTGTAGCTGAGCGCGACCGACCCACCGCCGACGAGGACGCCCAGCGTGGCGTAGAACTGCCAGGGGACGGTGACGATGGTGGCGAGCCAGAGGCCGGCGGCGACGGTGATGATGCCGCCCTCGAGCGTCCAGACCGGGCCGTGGCGGTCCATGATGCGTCCCAAGAGGGGGCCGAGGAAGGCGGCGATGAGGAAGCCGAAGGAGAAGGCGCCGGCGGTGGCGCCGCGGTCCCAGCCGAATTCGGCGAGGACGGGGGGGAAGAAGAGGGAGAAGGCGGTGCGCGCGTTGACGGCGATCGCCATGGTGAGGAAGGCGATGGCGACGATGACCCAGCCGTAGAAGATGGGCAGGCGGCGGGCGAAGGCGGCGATCATCGTTTCCTCGGATCTGTCGTTGGAACCGCCGGGGCTTTCATGGCCCCGGCGGTGTCGGGTTGCTCGCCGTCACGCGGCAGAGGCGGGCCCTGCCCTCCTGGCGGAGGGTCGGCGGGGCGTCAGGCGATGGCGCGGGCCACCTCCTCATCGGTGGGGAAGCGGCCCTGGCGCTTCTTGGAGAAGCGGAGGGCACCGTCCACCGTGATCTCGAACACGCCGCCGGAGGATTTGCGCAAAGTGATCTGCGCGGCCGGGACCTGGGCGAGAATGACGTCCCGCGCGAGGCGGGCACGCGGTTCGTAGTTTCAGGAGCCGCAATATTCGATCTGGATCTCCATGGGGCCTCCTTGTGGTTGGAGCGGGGAGACCGTGGCGGTGCGCGGCGGCGGGGTCAAGCGGGGCGGAAGGAAGGCCAGGGCTCTGCCCTGGACCCGGCAGGGGGCAGCGCCCCCTGCACCCGGCGACCAGGTAAGGAATGGTTTGGTCTTGAGAGGGGGGCAAAGCCCCTGGCCTTCCTTCCGCCCGGGTCGCACTCCGCGTGGGTTGGTATTATAGGATCGGGCTCGAATCATGCGGGACCTGGTTATGAGCAGCACGGCGATTGTTCCTGTTATTCTTTCGGGCGGTTCGGGGACGCGGCTGTGGCCGGTGTCGCGGGAGAGTTTTCCGAAGCAGTTCTGGCCGCTGATCAGCGAGCGGACGATGATCCAGGATACCGCGGCGCGGGCGATGGGGACGGGATTCGCGGCCCCCGTGGTGGTGTGCAATCAGGAGCATCGGTTCCTGGTGGCGGAGCAGATGCGGGCGCTGGGGATCGCGGGGACGCGGGTGGTGCTGGAGCCGGTGGGGCGGAATTCGGCGCCGGCGATCCTGGCGGCGGCGCTGCTGGTGGCGGAGACGGATCCGGACGCGGTGCTGTGGATGATGGCCGCCGATCATGCGATCGCCGATCTCGGGGCGTTGCAGAAGGCGCTCGATGCCGCTGTCGCCGCGGCGCGGGCGGGGAAGATCGTGACGTTCGGGATGAAGCCGACGGCGCCCGAGACGGGGTATGGCTATATCGAGGCGGGCGCGGCACTGGCGGGGCTGCCTGGCGCGCGGGCAGTGGCGCGGTTTGTCGAGAAGCCGGATGCGGCGACGGCGGCGAGGCTGGTGGCCTCGGGGACGCATCTGTGGAACTCCGGCATGTTCGTGTTCACGGCGCGGACGCTGATCGCGGAGATGGAGACGCATGCGGCGGCCGTGGTGGGGCCGGTGCGCGCGGCGGTGAGCGGACGGAAGACGGATCTGGATTTCATCCGGCTCGATCCTGAAAGCTTCGCGGCCAGCCCGAATATCTCGATCGACTATGCGGTGGCGGAGAAGACGGCGGTGGCGGCCGTGGTGCCGGCGGATATCGGCTGGACCGATGTGGGCAGTTGGGGGGCGCTGTGGGAACTTGGCGCCAAGGACGGGCAGGGCAACGTGGCGCTCGGCGACGTGCTGCTGGAAGGGGCGACGGATTGCTACGTGCGCTCGGACGGGATCGTGACCGCGGTGGTCGGGCTGTCGGACGCGGTGGTGGTAGTGACGGAGGATGCGGTGCTGGCGATGCATCGCGATCGGGCGCAGGACGTGAAGAAGGTCGTCGACCGGCTGAAGACGGCGAAACGGCATGAAGGGGTTTCGCACAACCGGGTGTATCGCCCCTGGGGCTTCTACGAGAGCCTGATCCAGGGCGAACGCTTCCAGGTGAAACGGATCGTGGTGACGCCCGGGCAGAAGCTGTCGTTGCAGAAGCATTTCCACCGCGCGGAGCACTGGGTGGTGGTGAACGGCTCGGCGCTGGTGACGCGGGATGCGGAGACGATGCTGGTTAGGGAGAACGAGAGCATCTACCTGCCGCTGGGCTGCGTGCATCGGCTGGAGAACCCGGGACGGATTCCGCTGGCACTGATCGAGGTGCAGTCGGGGGCGTATCTTGGGGAGGATGATATCGTGCGGATTGAGGATACGTATGGGAGGCAGTGAGGGAAGGAAGCGCGTTCTTTTTTGAAAAAAAGAACCAAAAAACTTTCTTCCGATCGGGGCGGTACGACTTGGGATAGGGGACTGGCGAAGCCAGTTATTATTTGCTTCGCGCGAGTCATTGGCCGGGTTCGCACGAGCCGAAATCAGCATTTGAATTGCTGTTTTTCTTCTTTGGGCGAAAGGCGCGCTGGTTGAGAGGAGCGCTATCGCGGTTGCAAGTGCAACCGCTGCCGCTTTCGTCGCCGCTTCGCTTTGCTACGCGTCAGAAGTCTTTTTGCTTCTTTTTCTTCAGAAAAAGAAGTGCTTGCTTCTTAAAACCAGGAGCCTCACGGCTCCTGGTTTTACAATTCCGCAGATCAGCGCTTGGCTTTTGCCTTCGGCTTGGCGGCGGCGCGGGCTTTCTGGAGATCGGGCACGTTGGAGGCCGACGCTGAGAGCATGGCGGATTTGGTGACTGAGAGGGCGGCGCGGGCGGCGTCGTTTTCGGTTATTTTGGCCATGACGGCTTCGCGGGCGCGGTCGAAGTATTCGCGGTTGGTGCTGACGAACTCCTGGGATTTGCGGAGTTCCTTGAGGTAGCCGTTGATTTCGGGGACGACGTAGCGGGCGACCATATCCCAGCTGCGCATGGTGTTTTCGGGGTTGGCCCAGTCGTGCACGAAGCCGACGACGGTGCCGAAGCCGCCGCTGACCTTGATGACGTTCTTGATGGTGGCGATGAGGTCATCGGGGGTGCCGATGGTGGCGGCGGCGCCGGGGACGAAGGCGGTTTTGTCGACCGCTTCGTCGGGGGTTTTGAAGGGTTTGGCGCCGGGGCGCTGGAGGGTGCCGGTGATGTATTCGTTATGGTGACGCATCAGGCCGTCGCGGGCCTGTTCGCGGGCTTTTTCGCGGGTTTCGGCAATGTGCCAGGAGAGCAGGACGCGCCAGTTCTTGCGGTCGACGGTGGTGCCGGCCTTGGCGGCGGCGGCTTCGGCGAAGCCCCATTGGGTGGGCAGGGATTGCAGGCCTTCGGAGGACATCGAGCCGATGGAGATGATGCCGATGCCGTGCTTGCCGGCCAGGGTCATGCCGGAGGGGCTGATCTGGGAGGCGACGGCGAAGGGCATGTCCTCCTGCATGGGGAGGAGCTGGAGAGCGGCGTCGTTGAGTTGGAACCAGTCGGATTTGTAGGTGATGCGTTCGCCGCGCATGAGGCGGCGGATGATGCCGATGGCTTCGTCCTGGCGGTCGCGCAGCAGCATGGGATCGATGCCCAGCGTGTGGGCGTCGGAGGCCAGCGCGCCGGGGCCGGAGCCGAAGATGGCACGGCCGCCGCTCATCCAGTCGAGCTGCACCATGCGTTGGGCGACGTTGTAGGGGTGGTGGTAGGGCAGCGAGACGACGCCGGTGGCGAGCTTGATGCGCGACGTGCGCTCGGCGGCGGCGGCGAGGAACATTTCGGGGGAGGCGATCATTTCCCAGCCGGAGGAATGATGTTCGCCGCACCAGAACTCGTCGTAGCCGAGGCGATCGAGATGGGCGACGAGGTCGATGTCGCGGCGGAACTGCAGCAGCGGGTGCTCGCCGACGGGATGGTGGGGCGCGAGGAAGGCGCCGAAGCCGAGACGTGACATGGAGGTTCCTGTTTGCGGACTGATGGCGGGCAGCGTGCCGCCGTGCGGGGGGAATGGCAAGGCGTTCAGCGGGCCGGGGCGATGGGGTGGTCAGGTTGGTGGGAAGTCTTCTTTTTCTGAAGAAAAAGAAGCAAAAAGACTTTTACTATTTGGGGTCGTGCGGGATTGGCAAGTTGTGCGCGCGAAGCAATTAGTCATTGGCTTCGCCGCTCCCCTTTGGCCAGGTCCCGACGAAGTCAACGGACAAAAGTTTTTTGTTTCTTTTTTTCAAAAAAGAACATCCTTCCTTCACGCGTCCAGCATAGCGCGGCGGACCGTGGGTGCCGCGTGGCTTTCGATCATGACGTTGATGCAGGCGGGTTTGCCGCTGGCCAGGGCGCGGGTGATGGCGGGGGCGAGGTCTTCGGCGTATTCGACGAGTTCGCCGTGGCCGCCGAGGGCGGTGACGACCAGGTCGTAGCGGGCGGGGAGGAGGTCGCAGCCGTGGGCGCGTTGGGCGCCGTAGTCGCGGACCTGGATGTTGTGTTCGGCGTTCCAGCGGGCGTCGGTGCCGACGATGGCGACGAAGGGGAGGTTGCGTCGGATGGCGGTTTCGAATTCGGCCATGTGGAAGCCAAAGGTGCCGTCGCCGAGGACGGCGAAGACGGGGGCCTGGCGTTCGATGGTGCGCGAGGCGATGGCGAAGGGGAGCGAGGCGCCGATGGCGCCGGCGACGCCGTTGGTCATGCGGCGGGGGGCGCGGATGAGGCTTTGCGCCCATTGGGCGTATTCGCCGCCGTCGCAGATGAGGACCGTGTCGGGGTCGGCGTCGACGAAGGGTTTGAGGGCGCGGCAGACCTCGATGGCGTGGAGTTTGTTGGGGGTTTGCGAGCGCATTTCGGGCCAGTTGGCGGGGCGGCCGTGGAGGTAGTGGCGGGCTTCGGCGAGCCAGTCGGGGGAGCCGATGTTGGCGGCTCGGGCGAGGAGGGCTTCGCCTGCGGGGTGGACGTCGGTGACGGCGGCAAAGGCGATCCATTGGCCGACTTCGCGCTGGGCGCGGGCGAGGGTTTCGGCTTCGGGATCGAGGACGAGGAAGCGGCATTCGGCGTCCATGGCGGCGCCGAATTTGACGGTGAAGTCGAGCTTTTTGCCGAGGAGGACGATGAGGTCGGCGCGGGCGACGAGTTCGGCCAGCGCACCCCAGGTGGCGTCGTTGAGGCCGCGGGGGCTTTCCATGATGCAGGTTGGCAGGTTGAGCTCGGCCTCGAGGCGGGCGAGGAGGGCGCGGCCGGGGCGGGTGGCGAGTTGCGGGCCGGCGATGAGGAGGGGGCGCTGGGCGGCGGCGAGGACGCCGAGGGCGGCGTCGGCGGCGGCGTCGGCGAGGGTGACGGGTTCGGGGGCGACGTCGCCTGATGTGGCCCAGGTGATGTGGCTTTCGGCGATTTCGGCGTCGAGGATGTCGGAGGGGAGGCTGACATGGACGGGGCCGGGGCGGCCGGAGGCGGCGAGGCGGAGGGCGCGGGCGATGTCCTGGCTGAGGGTGGCGAGGCTGGTGGCGGTCCAGGAGGCTTTGGCGACGGGGGCGGCGAGGCTTGCCTGGTCGAGCTCCTGGAAGCCGCCGCGGCCGGTTTCCCAGGTGGCGTGGCAGCCGGAGAGGAGGAGGACGGGGCTGTCCTGGCAGAGGGCGGTGTAGAGGGCGGGGACGGCGTTGGCGTGGCCGGGGCCGCCGGTGACCCAGGCGATGCCGGGGGTGCCGGTGAGGCGGCCCCAGGCGTCGGCCATGTGGACGGCGGCGGCTTCCTGGCGGACGTGGACGAGGTCGAGCCTGGTTTCCAGCGCGGCGTCGAACAGCGACATGATGTGGTTGCCGGAGAGGGTGAAGATGGTGGTGGCGCCGGCGCGCTCAAGGGTGCGGGCGACGATGTCGGCGCCGCGGAGTTTCGTGTCGGTCATGGCGGGACTTTCGCGCGCAAGGGTTCAGGCGGGAAGCGGGTAGCCGGCGGCCTTGGCGTCGGCGTGCCAGCGGAGGGTCGGGTTGTAGTCGCCGCGGACGACGCGGGCGAAGCCGCGCAGCAGGAGGGCCTTGCCGAGCGGAGGGAACCAGGGGGCGTCGGCGGCGGTGGCGAAGGCGGAGCGCAGGCGGTCGACGGCGCCGGCGGGCAGGCCGGGGGCGGCGACGAAGGCGGGGGCCGGGGCGGTGTCGGTGCTTTCGAGGATGCGGATGGGGGCGGTGAGCTCGGGTTTGTACTTGGCGATGAGCATGTGCCAGTAGGCGTCGAGCGGGCCGACATCGATGGTGCCGTCGGCGACGGCGTCGAGGATGCGCCGCGCGGTGACGAGGTTGCCCTTCATTTCGGCGTAGAGGGCGGGGCGGTCCGGCGTGCGGTGGGGGGCGAGGTGGTGGCGGAAGGCGTTGAAGCCGGAGTGGGAGTGTTCGACGGTCCAGCCGGCGCGGCGGCCGAACGTGTCGGCCAAGGTGTGGAAGGGGCTGTCGGCGCGGACGATAAGGTCGGAGCGGTAGACCGCCTGGCCCTGGGTCCAGTCGGCGTCGGGGATGGGGGCGGCGAGCGGGGTGACGTCGGCGATGCGCAGCGCGATGGGGTAGCCGCACATGAAGACGCAGCCGAGGTCGGGGCGGCGCCAGAGGTCCTCGAGGGGCTGGGGGGCGGGGTATGGGGTGTAGGCGAGGGCGACGCCGGCGGTCTCGGCGATGCGGGCGAGGAGTTCCTGCCAAGTGGCTTCGGCCTCGGGGCTGACCGCGTACATGCGGGCGTTGGAAATGAAGGTCATGCGAAGCGCAGCCGCTGGCCGACGCCGATGCGGGCGGCTTTTTCGAGCATGGCGTGGCCGAGGGCGATGTCGGAGAGCGAGAGGCCGCGGTGCCAGAAGAGGATGGTTTCGTCGGCGGTTTCGCGGCCGGGCTTCAGGCCGGCGACGATCTGGCCCATTTCGGCGTGGAGCGTCGCCTCGGTGAGCTTGCCGGCGCGGACGTGCTGGCGCATGGCGCCGAAGTTGCCGGCGTGGACCTGGCCCCAGTCGTCGACGATGAGCTTGTCCATGATGTCGGTGAGCGAGAGTTCGAGGGCGGACATGGTGCCGTAGGGCATGACGAGGGCGCCCTTCTTGATCCATTCGGTTTTCAGCAGCGGTTCGGGGGCGACGAGGCGGGAGGCCTCGATGACGATGTCGGCGCCCTCGATGCAGGCGCGCCAGTCGTCGGTGACGATGACCTTTTTGCCGAGGTCGGCGCGCAGGCGCTCGGCGAAGGCGTCGCGGCTTTCGGGACGGCGGGAGTGGACGCGGATTTCGTCGAGGTCGAAGAGGTGGTCGATCAGGCGGACGTTCCAGTAGGCGGTGCCGCGGGCGCCGATATGGCCGAGGATCTTGGCGCCCTTGGGGGCGAGGTATTTGGCGCCGATGGCGCTGACCGCGCCGGTGCGCATGTCGGTGATGGCGGAGGCGTCGAGGATGGCGGTGGGCTTGCCGACGCGGCGGTCGAACAGAGTGAGGACGGCGAGTTCGGAGGGCAGGCCGTGGAGGTAGTTGTCGACGTAGTCGGAGACGACCTTGACGCCGGCGCGGTCGATGCTGCCGCCGATCGAGCCGCGCAGCACGTTGTAGTGGCCGTTGATGCCGTCGCCGGGGACGAGATGGGTGCGGGGCTCGATCACCGTCTCGCCGCGGCCTTGGGCGGCGAGCTGGGCCTCGATGGCGGCGAGGATCTCGTCGTTGGTGAGATCGAGCTCGTCGACGTCGAAGCGGTTGAGGTAGGTGATGTAGATCGGCGGCATGCGGGCGGGTGCGGTCATCCGGGACTCCTTGGCGGCGATCTCACCACAGGCGCCCGGGTGTGCGAAGGGCGGGGGGGCAAATGGGCCCCTGCCCTGCACAAACCCTCTCGACAAACCGGCCTCCGTGCGGCCAAACCATACGTAACTAGTTACGGGAACAGCGAACGATGTCACATGTGCCGGTCGGGGGCGTCGCGGTTGCGCGTCTGTTGAAGGATTTCATCGAGGCCGAGGCCCTGCCGGGCACCGGGATCGATGCCGCCGCCTTCTGGGCCGGGTTCGGCGGGCTGGTGGCGACGTTCGCGCCGCGCAATGCCGCGCTGCTGGCGAAGCGGGATCAGTTGCAGCAGCAGATCGACGCCTGGCATCTGGCGAACAAGGGGCGGCCGGTGGATGCGGCCGCCTATACGCAGTTCCTGCGCGACATCGGGTATCTGTTGCCGGCGCCGGGGCCGTTCTCGGTTGAGACCGGCAATGTGGACGCCGAGATCGCGGCGATCGCCGGGCCGCAGTTGGTCGTGCCGGTGAGCAATGCGCGCTATGCACTGAACGCCGGCAATGCGCGCTGGGGCAGCCTGTATGACGCGCTGTATGGCACGGACGCGATCGGCGAAGAGGACGGGATGGAGCGGGCCGGGGGGTATAACCCGGTGCGCGGGGCTGCCGTCGTGGCGCGGGCCAAGGAGGTGCTGGATGCCGCGGTGCCGCTGGCGCATGCGAGCCACGCCGATGTGACGGCGTATCGGGTCGTGGGCGGGGTGCTGCTGGCGACGCTGAATACGGGGACCTCGGCGGGGCTGGTGACGCCGGAGAAGCTCGCCGGCTATCTCGGCGCGCCCGAGGCGCCGACGGCAGTGTTGCTGAAGAACCACGGGCTGCATATCGAGCTGAAGATCGACCGGTCGCACCCGATCGGGGCGACCGATCCGGCGGGGCTGGCGGATGTGGTCATCGAGTCCGCGATCACCACGATCATGGACTGCGAAGACAGCGTCGCCGCCGTCGATGCGGAGGACAAGGTCGACATCTATCGCAACTGGCTCGGGCTGATGAAGGGAACGCTGGCCGCGGCGTTCCAGAAGGGTGGCAGGACGCTGGAGCGGCGGCTCAATCCCGACCGCTCGTTCACCGCGCCGAATGGCGGGACCGTGACGCTCAACGGGCGCAGCCTGATGCTGGTGCGCAATGTCGGCCATCACATGTACACCGACGCGGTGCGCGATGGCGCGGGGAACGAGATCCCGGAGACGATCCTGGATGCGGCGATCACCGCGATGATCGCCATCCACGACCTCAAGGGCGGCGGGCCGATCCGCAACAGCCAGGCGGGCTCGGTCTATATCGTGAAGCCGAAGATGCATGGGCCGGAAGAGGTGCTGTACGCGGCCGATCTGTTCGGCGCGGTGGAGAAGATGCTGGGCCTGGCGCGCAACACGCTGAAGATGGGCATCATGGACGAGGAGCGGCGCACCACCATCAACCTCGCCGCCTGCATCCATGCCGCGCGGGAGCGGGTGGTGTTCATCAACACCGGCTTCCTCGACCGCACCGGCGATGAGATCCACACCTCCTTCGAGGCCGGGCCGATGATCCGCAAAAACGACATGCGGGCGGCGTCGTGGATCGGCGCCTATGAGAACAACAATGTCGACGTCGGCCTTGCAGCCGGACTGCGTGGCCGGGCGCAGATCGGTAAGGGCATGTGGGCCGCGCCCGACCGGATGGCCGACATGCTGGCGCAGAAGATCGGCCACCCCCGCGCGGGCGCCAATACCGCCTGGGTCCCCTCCCCCACCGCGGCGACTTTGCACGCGCTGCACTATCACCAGGTCGACGTCGCCGAGCGGCAGACCGAACTCGCCCACCGCACGCCGGCCGACCTCGGAGCTATCCTCACCATTCCGCTGGCGGACCGACCGAACTGGTCGCCCGAGGAGCTGCAGCAGGAACTCGACAACAACGTCCAGGGCATTCTCGGCTATGTCGTGCGCTGGATCGACCAGGGCGTCGGCTGCTCCAAGGTGCCTGACATCCACGACATCGGGCTGATGGAAGACCGCGCGACGCTGCGCATCTCCAGCCAGCACATCGCCAACTGGCTGCACCACGGGGTGGTGACGCAGGCGCAGGTGATGGAGACCCTCAAGCGCATGGCCCTCATCGTCGACCGCCAGAACGCGGGCGATGCGGCCTATACGCCGATGGCGCCGGGCTATGACGGGGTGGCGTTCAAGGCGGCATGCGACCTGATCCTCGAGGGGCGGTCGCAGCCGAACGGATATACCGAGTTCGTGCTGCACCGCCGGCGGCGGGAGGCGAAGGCGGCCGCGAAGTAAGGGAAGAGGCTCCGCCGGCCAAGGGCATCGAGCGGCTTACGCGGCCTTCGGTTGCGATCCATCGATCTTGGTGTGGAGCGTGGCGAAGCCAATTAAGCCTTGCGACGTGCACGTACGTTCGTGCGGATCGCAAGGTTGAATGCCTGCGGCGCTAAGAAAGGCGTTGGCAGCTGAAGAACGAACCTCCAGCCGCATAAGGGATCGGGATCCAAGGGCGAAGCCCTTGGCCGCCGGAGGCACTTCCCTAACCTGGCTGGGCCCCGACCACGACCGTCGTCCCGTCCACCGCAACGACCCGGAGTGTTGTGCCAGGCGCGGGTTTCGGGGTGCCATGGGCGAGGCGGGCGGGCCAGTCGCTGTCGCCGACGCGGACGCGGAGGTCGTCGCCGGGGAGGACGCGGGCGGGGCGGTTGAGGAGGCCGGATTCGGCGGTGTTCACCACGCGCGGGCCGGGGGGGCGGCGGAGGCGGAGGCCGGTGTAGATCGCGGCGGCGGTGAGGATGGCGAAGGCGATAACCTGGAGGGCGAGGCCGGGGTCGAGCGCGAGGACGATGAGGCCGGTACCGAGGGCGGCGAGGCCGAGCCACATCATGAAGACGCCGGGGGCAAGGACTTCGGCCAGCAGGAGGAGCAGGCCGCCGACCAGCCAGATAAGGGCGGATTGGTGGTCGGACATCAGGGTCATCATGGCGGGGGCCTAGGTGGCGGGCACCGAGCCGCCTGCGAGGGGGCGGACGGGGGCGGCGGCCGGGCCTTTGAGCAGTTCCATCGCCTGGGCGATGCCGCCGGCCATGGCGGTGGCTTCCATGGGGACGACGACGAGGCGGCTATTGGGCGAGGAGGCCATGGCGGAGAAGGCCTCGACGTATTTCTGGGCGATGAAGTAGCGCAAGGCGGCCTCGCCGCCGCCGGCGGCGGCTTCGGCGACCATGCGGGTGGCGGCGGCTTCGGCGGCGGCGAGGCGTTCGCGGGCCTGGGCCTGGCGTTCGGCGGCGAGCTGGACGCCTTCCGCCTTAAGCACCTCGCTCTGCTTCTGGCCTTCGGCGCGCAGGATGGCGGCCTCGCGTTCGCCGTCGGCGCGCATGACGGTGGCGCGGCGTTCGCGTTCGGCGGTCATCTGCTTGTTCATGGCCTCGATGAGGTTGGCCGGCGGTTCGATCTTGCGCAGTTCGACGCGGCTGACCTTGACGCCCCAGGGTTCGGTGGCGCCGTCGAGGATGGTGAGCAGCTGGGTGTTGATGCGTTCGCGCGACGAGAGCGCGGCGTCGAGCTCGAGCTCGCCGACGACCGCGCGGATGTTGGTCATCGCCAGCGTGGAGAGCGCCTGGGTGAGGGACTGGACCTGGTAGGCGGCTTTCTCGGCTTCCATGACGCGGAAGTAGATGACGCCGTCGACGGTGACGGTGGCGTTGTCCTTGGTGATGACGGACTGCTCGGGGATGTCCTGCACCTGTTCCTGCACGTTCAGCTTGCGGCCGACGCGGTCCATGTAGGGGACGATGAAGTTGAGGCCGGGGTGGAGCAGCCGGGTGAAGGCGCCGAAGCGTTCGACGGTCCACATCTGGCCCTGCGGGATCGTCTTGGCGCCGGCAAAGACGGTAACGATGACGAGGACGAGGAGGACGATCCAGAAGATGCCGAAACCGCCGATCATGGCGTTACTCCCGTTGGGTTGGCTGGGCACGCGCCGGCACCTTAGCATGGTTACGCAGTCAACAGGGAGACAATGCACATGGTAACCGGGGCACGGTCGGCGCTGACGGTGGATCTGTCGGGGCTGCGGGTAGCGATCACGGCGGGGGCGAACGGGATCGGCAAGGTGATGGCCGACGGATTCGCAGCCTGCGGGGCGGAGGTGTTCATCTCCGACATTGATGCGGCGGCGCTGGCGGGCTGTGGCCACAAGGGCATGGTGGCGGATGCCGGCGACGTATCGGCGATCGAGCGGTTCATGGATGCGGCGCTGGCGCATCATGGCGGGCTCGACGTGCTGGTGAACAATGCGGGCATCGCCGGGCCGACGAAGCGGATCGAGGATGTGACGCCGGAGGAGCTGGACGCGACGCTGCGGGTGGATCTCGCGGCGATGTTCCACTGCGCCCGCCACGCCGTGCCGGCGCTCAGGGCGGCCGGCGGTGGGTCGATCGTCAATCTCAGCTCGGCCGCCGGCCGGTTCGGTTTTCCGCTGCGCAGCCCCTATGCGGCGGCGAAATGGGGCGTGGTGGGGTTCACCAAGACATTGGCGATCGAGCTCGGGCCAGACGGGATCCGGGTGAACGCGATCCTGCCGGGCCTGGTGGACGGGCCGCGGATCAGGGCGGTGATCAAGGCCAAGGCGGTGGCGGCGGGGATCAGCGAGAACGAGCAGACGGAGAAGGCGGTGGCGACGACCTCGCTGCGCTGTTTCGTCACCCAGCAGGATATCGCCAACATGGCGCTCTACCTGTGCTCGCCGTTCGGGGCGACGATCAGCGGCCAAGCGCTGGCGGTGGATGGCGATATGCAGGTTCTGATCTGATCCCGAGCGGCGCGACGCGCGCCTGATTCACCGAATGTTTGCCCCCTTCCCGTCTCTTGCCGCCCGGCAGAGGCAGGGAGTCGGACATGGCGGCGGGTGGCGAGCGGTTGTGGCACCTCGAGGGGCTGCGCGGGGTGGCCTGTGCCCAGGTGGTGGCGCTGCACGGGTTCGGGACGTTTGTGCCTGGGCTGGTCGAGGGGCCGGGGGCGGCGTGGCAGATCGCCGTGCGGGAGTCGCCGTTGCGGCTGCTGTACGACGGCGACGCGGCGGTGTTCCTGTTCTTTGTGCTCTCGGGCTGCGTGCTCCGCGGGCCGTTCAGGCGGCATGCCGAGAATGTGCTGGGCGTGCTGGGCGGGCGGGTGGTGCGGTTCCTGCTGCCGGCGATGATGGCCTGCGGGATGGGCTGGGCGGTGTGGTGGCTGATGGGAGCCGCGGCGCCCGCCGCTGCGGGGCTGATCGGGTCAGGGTGGCTTGGCGGCGGGCTGGCGGGGGCCGACGATCTGGCCGTGGTCTTACGCGATGCGACGGTGAATGCGCTGGTGCTGGGGTACCGCGAGCTGTCGGTGTTCGATCCATGGATCGGCGGGCTGCTGTGGCCGAATGGGGCGAGCCTCGATCCGCCACTCTGGACACTGAGTGTGGAGATGCAGGGCTCACTGCTGGTATTCGCGCTGGTGCGAGCGGAGCGGTGGCGGCGCTGGGCGTGGGCGCTGACGGTGCTCGGGGCGGCGATGCTGTGCGTGCGTTCGCCCTTGCTGTGCTTCATGGGCGGATATGTCGCCATCGGGATCGACTGGCGGCGGCCGCTGGCACGGATGGGGCTGTGGGCGGGCCTGATCGGTGGCCTGGGGACGCTGGCGGGGATTGGCGAGGATCTCGCGGTGGCGCTCGATGGCGCGGGGCTCGCCGTTTTGCCGGGGTTGGCGCCGGAACTGACGCGACGGGGATGGGCCGCGATCCTGGTGTTCCCCGCGCTGCTGCATGCGCCCTGGTGCCGGCGGCTACTGGCGGGACGCGGGGCCCTGCTGCTGGGGCGTTTGTCGTTTCCTGTCTACCTCATGCACTGGCCAATGCTGTTCGGGCCGGGGGCGGTGGCGATGGTGGTGGTGGCACCGGTCCTGGGGTCAGCGGCGGGCGCGTGGATTGGCCTCGGCATCGGCGTGACCGCAAGTTTCGTGGTCGCGGTGCCGTTTCGTCGACTGGACGAGGGCGCGTTGCGGCTGGGCCGGTGGGCGCGGGAGGTCAGCGCGCCGCGGTCGGCGGTGGCGGCGAGCTGAGGTCTGCCATCAGGGTCGCGACGGCGCGGCGATCGACCTTGCCGGGGCGGGTCAGCGGCAAGGCGGCGAGGGCGCGGCTTGGGCGGGCCGGGCCGTAGCTGCGCAGGATCGCCTGGACCGCGGGTTCGACGATGTCGGGCGCGGTGTCCGCCTCGAGCTCGAGCGCGGCCGCGAGTTCGCCGAGGCCCTGGGCGTTGGGTTGGACAACGACGGCCGCCTGTCGGATGCCGGGAATGGCGGCCAGCCGGGCTTCGATGGGGCCAGGAGGTTCCTTGATACCGCCGATATTCAGCATGTCGTCGTTCCGGCCGAGAACACGGAGGCGGCCGGGCGACGGGATGACACCGAGGTCATTGGTGATGAACCAACCCTCACGCAGGACGCGGGCTGTAAGCGCGGGATCGTCGAGGTAGCCGGAGAAGACGGTCGGGCCCCGCACGGCGATGATGCCGCTGGTATCCGGGGATACGGGCGTGCCGCCGTCGTCGAGCAGGGCGACCTCGATGCCGTCGACGAGCGTGCCGATGCCATCTGCGCCGAGGAGGGCGATGGTGGAGGTTTCCGAGGTCGAATAGATATCGATGATGTCGGTGGCCAGGCGCGCCAGCGCATCGCGGCGAAGATTGGGGCTCAGGGCCCCGCCGGTGGTGCTGAGGACCAGGGCATCGGGCTTGCGGAACCGCGCGGGCATGAAGCGCAGGGTCTCGGCGAGCGCGCCGACGACGAGCGAGACGACATGCGGGCGGTGGCGGGTGATGTCGGCATAGATGTTGGTACCGCGGGAGAAGATGACCGTGCCGCCGAGATGGATGGTGCCGGTGGCGCGCAGGTGGGCCGCACGAACGGCGAAGCTATAGAGGGTGAGGAACCGGGGACGCTCGAAACGGTGGAGCGGGCAGTCACGGGTCTTGCCCATGGCGAGGATGCGGACATAGCCGCCGGACGATCCAAGCAATTTGGGCTCGCCGGTGGTGCCGGACGAGCTGGTGATGCGCAGGAGGGAATTCGGGTCGGGTGGTGTGTCGATCCGGGTCCAGTCACCCGGCGCGACCGGACGGCTGAAGACGCGGGTGATCCATTCGAGGGTAATGCGGTGATGGCGTAGCGGGAGCGGCGTGGGTGGGTCGGCGTCGGAGAAAAGGACCTGACAACGGGCGACCAGCGCGCCGCCGGGCACCAGGGCGAAGGGAGCCAGCGAGATCGTCGCCGCGCCCAGGGATTCACAGGCGAGGATGATCAGCCATTGGACGAAGCGGTTCTCGCTCTCGACGCCGACAATCATGCCGGGGCCGATCGACAGCTCCGCAAGTTCCGCGCCCATTTGCGCCAGGCACTGGGCGAACCTGGCGTAGCTGTATCGCGTACCGTTCTCGATGACGGCATCGTCATGCGGGCGGGTGGCGGCGAAGTGGCGGATCTGGCCGGCGGTATGGGGAAGATCCGCGGCCAGCGTCATGGCTCGTTCAGCACGACTTTGGCGCGCTGGTCGCGGCGGATGTCGACGAGGGCCTTGGCGATCTGCCGCCGCAACGGGCCGGCGCAGACGGGGGTTTCGATCGCCGACCACATCTCCCGGCGGACGGTGATGACCTGGCCACTGACCGACCAGTGCGACGAATAGGTGAAGACGTCGTTCTGGATCATGCGGTCCTTGGGCAGGCGGATGGGTTGGCGGCCCTCGGGGACTTCGAGGCGGAGTTCCTCGACCTGCTTGCCGGCGTAGCAGGGGGTGGCCTCCTCGGGCGAGAGGGTGGTGCGGTTGAGCGGGCCGAGGAAATAGTCGCCGGGGCGGATGAGCAGGAGCAGGCCGAGCGGCGGGGCGAAGCTGTCACCCTCGAGGATTTCAGGCAGCGGGTCGAGCTTGAAGCGGCCGTCGACGGCGAAGCTGGGTTCGAAGCCATCGGGCGGGGGGAACTGGAAGACGCCGGTGCCCTGCTGACCGAGATTGCCAAGCTGGCGGCGCGCGGCGCCCTCATGCCCGGCGGTCTGCACCCACCGGGCGGTCAGGCGCAGCGCGATGGCAGCCGGGCCGGTGGCAACGATACGGGTGGTGCCGAAGATGGCGCCATCGAGCTGCATATGGGCGTCGGTCAGGGCGGTGATGCTGGCGAGGCCGGGGGCGAGCGGCGGGATGGTGCGCACCGGGTCGCCATCGGCGCCCACGATGACGACAGGTTTGCCGTATTCCTGGAAGGGCAAAGTGCCAAAGGGGGCGACAGCGGTCGTGGTGTCTGCATAGACATCGAACTCGGGCAGGTAGGAGATGGCGTGATTGAGCTGCGCCAGGGTGGGCGCGGTCGACAGCGTGTAGGCGTTGTCGAGGTTGATCAGGGCGGTATGCGCCTCGATGCCCTTGGCTTTGAGCAGCGCCTCGAAGATGGCGGTGTGGTCCTTGCAGTCGCCGTAGCCGTTGGCGAGGATTTCCTCGGCGCTGTGCGGCACGACACCGCCGGCGCCGAGATAGACGGCGACGTAGCGGATGCGGGCGCTGGTCCATTCATAGATGGCACGGGCCTGGGCACGGCGATCCTCGATCCCGGCGGTGATCTCGTCGGCCTTGGCCTGGATCGTCGGGGTCACGGTGGCGGCAGCGTCGGCGCGGGCGGCATAGGCAGCGGCCAGGGCGGCCTGGTCTGCGAAGGAGGAAATGAAGAGCCGCGGCAGCCGGTCCCAGGGGGAGAGGGCGGCGATGTCTTCGGCGATGACGTCAGGGCGTTCGTAGTGCCAGTGGTGGCGCTCCATGCCATCGCTCTCCCGGCGTTCGTAGGAGAGTTCGAACTCCTCGCCGTGGAGCTTCAGACTGGCGGGCGCGGTGACGGTGACGTCGACGGATTCCCAGGCGACGGTGCGGGGGAAATTGATCGACCAGAAGAAATGGCCGGGGAAGAGCGGGGCGAAATAGTCGTCGCGGTAGGTGATGACGGCTTCATCGTGCTCGGCAAGGTCGGGGAAGATGACCACCTTCTCCTGGATGTCGCGGAAGATGGGGGCATTGGGAACGCCGGCGGCGAGCTGGGTGCGGACCTGGCCGACGTCGACCGGGATGCGTTTGCCGTCGCTCTTCTGCGTATAGGCTTCCGTAATCTCAATACGTTGCATGGTGGGGTTGAAGCCGATCGGTAACTGACCGACCTGGCTGGCGGCGGCACGGCTGGACGGGGTCTGGCGGCGCGTCTGGGTGATGACGGCGCTGCCATCGGCCTGGACAACGATCTCGACGGCGAGGCGGTGGACGATGACCGACGGCTGCACCGCGGCGGCCGGCAGGGCGTGGGCGAGCAACAGGACGAGGGCAGCGAGCGGCAGCAACGCCCAGCGGGGCATAGGCGGTCTCCGGACTACGGACGCCCATTCTGCGCGCGCGACTGTTAAAAAGGAAACGGCGCGGCGGGTTTCCCCGTCGCGCCGTTTGCCTGGTCCGATCCCGGTGGGATCAGGCGCTCTTCGCCATACTCTCGATTACGCGCTCTTCGCCATAATCTCGTCGGCGATGTTGCGCGGCACCGGGTCGTAGTGATGGAACTGCATGGTGAAGGACGCGCGGCCCTTCGTCATGGAGCGCAGGTCGGAGATGTAGCCGAACATTTCCTTCAGCGGCACATGGGCACGGACCATGACCGTCGAGCCGGAGCTCTCCTGGTTCTGGATCTGGCCGCGGCGGCGGTTCAAGTCGCCCACGCAGTCGCCGACGTGATCGTTCGGGGTGGTGACTTCGACGTCCATGATCGGCTCGAGGATGATCGGGCCGGCCTTCTTCATGCCTTCGCGGAAGCAGGCCTTGGCGGCGATTTCGAACGCCAGCGCGCTCGAGTCGACGTCATGGTACTTGCCGTCCACCAGGGTGTATTTGAAGTCGACGGTCGGGAAGCCCGCGAGCACGCCGGTCTCGCATTGGACCTTGATGCCCTTTTCAACGGCGGGGATGTATTCCTTCGGCACCGAGCCGCCGACCACCTTGTTCTCGAAGGCGACGCCCTGGTTACGCTCCTGCGGCTCGAAGACGATCTTCACTTCGGCGTATTGGCCCGAACCGCCCGACTGCTTCTTGTGGGTGTAGGTTTCGGTGTGCGACTTGCTGATCGTCTCGCGATAGGCCACCTGCGGCGCGCCGATATTGGCGTCGACGCCGTATTCGCGGCGCAGGCGGTCGATGATGATTTCGAGATGCAGTTCGCCCATGCCGGACAGGATGGTCTGGCCGGTTTCCTGGTCGGTCTTGAGGCGCAGCGAGGGGTCCTCGGAGGCGAGCTTCTGCAGGCCGATCGTCATTTTCTCGACACCGTCCTTGGTCTTCGGCTCGACGGAGATGTCGATGACGGGGACCGGGAAGGCCATGCGCTCGAGCACGACGGGGTCATCCGCCGAGGCCAGCGTGTCGCCGGTGACGGTGTCCTTGAGACCGACGAAGGCGGCGATGTCTCCTGCGGAGACTTCCTTGATTTCCGCACGCTTGTCGGCGTGCATCTGGAACATCCGGCCGACGCGCTCCTTGCCTTCCTTGGTCGTGTTCAACACGGTGTCGCCGCTCTTGAGCGTGCCCGAGTAGACGCGCACGAAGGTCAGCGTGCCGTATTTGTCGTTGATGATCTTGAAGGCCAGACCGGCGAAGGGGCCGTTCGGATCGGCCTTGATGCGGCGGCGGTCGGAATGCTCGCCGTCCTCCTCGCCCTCGCCCGCGGCGATGGAGATGCCGGGAACGTCGAGCGGGCTCGGCAGATAGTCGAGCACGGCGTCGAGCAGCGGCTGCACGCCCTTGTTCTTGAAGGCGGTGCCGCACAGCACGGGGCGGAAGGCGCCCGAGATGGTGCCGGTCTTGATGGCCCGCTTGAGGGTCTCGACGGAGACGTCGCCCTTCTCGAAATACTCCTCCATGCCGGCATCGTCGACCGAAAGGGCGGTGTCGAGCAGGTTCTGGCGGTATTCGGCGGCCTGTTCGGCGAGGTCCTCGGGGATCGGCTCGTCATGGAACTTGGCGCCAAGCTCGCCGCCTTCCCAGATGATCGCCTTCATCTCGACGAGATCGACGACGCCGAGGAACTTGTCCTCGATGCCGATCGGCAGCTGCAGGGGCAGCGCGACGATGTCGAGCTTTTCCTTCAGCGTCGCGAAGGCGCGATAGAAATCGGCGCCGGTGCGGTCGAGCTTGTTGATGAAGATGATGCGCGGCACGTTGTAGCGGTCGGCGAGGCGCCAGTTGGTCTCGGACTGCGGCTGCACGCCGGCGACGCCCTCGATGATGAACACGGCGCCGTCGAGCACGCGCAGCGAGCGGTTCACTTCGATGTTGAAGTCGATGTGGCCGGGGGTGTCGATGATGTTGATGCGGTGGTCTTTCCACTCGCAGGTCACGGCCGCGGACGTGATCGTGATGCCGCGCTCACGCTCCTGCTCCATGTAGTCGGTCGTGGTGTTGCCGTCGTGCACCTCGCCGATCTTGTGGGAGACGCCGGTGTAATACAGGATCCGCTCCGTGGTCGTGGTCTTGCCGGCATCGATGTGCGCGGTAATGCCGATGTTGCGGAGCTTCTCAAGCGCGTTCACAGCCACGGAGGCCTCCATCTGCCCGGGCCAGTGGCCGTAGGGCGTTCTACTAAGGGGTCAAAACACAACGGGCGCGGCAAGGCCCCCTGCCCTGCGCACCCCATACGGCGCCAGCCCACACTTCAGCTGGATTCGGACGGTCAAATGCCTGCGCGGGCGCCGTTTTGCAAGTGCGAAATGGCAGGGGTTTCCCGCCGGGACCGCATGGCTGGCCGGAGTATTCGCCTCGCGGCAACGCCACGGACGGCAAACGGCGGATAAACTATGTTTCATTCCCGCGTTCATATCCGGCCTGCTAGTGTATCGGCATGGCATACGACCCTCAGATTGCGGCGATCCGTTTCGGCCTCGGCCGCCGCGCCGGCGAAGCGATCCCCACCGATCCGCAGGCATGGCTCGCCCGCCAACTCGACGGCGAGGATCCCGGCCTGGCCGCCCCCTTGCACGGATCAAGCGCCGGGCTGCGCCTGCTGCATGAAACGCGCACGCGCAGCCCCGGCAAGGGCCCGAACAGCAGGCAGGAACCGAAGGACCAGATCCGCGACATCTTCCGCGCGGACACCGGCGCCGCGCTCGACATGCTGCTGACGACCGCGACGCCGTTCCGTGAACGTCTGGTGTGGTTCTGGGCCAATCATTTCACCGTCTCCATCCGCACGCAGATTCTCGCCGGCGTGATCAACGCCTATGTCAGCGAGGCGATCCGGCCACACGTGACCGGCCGTTTCGAGGACATGTTGCTGGCGGTCATGCGCCACCCCGCGATGCTTTTCTATCTCAACAACGCCGGCTCGATCGGCCCGCTCAGCCCGGCGGGGCAGCGCAGCAAGCGAGGGCTGAACGAAAACCTCGCGCGCGAGTGCCTGGAGTTGCACACCGTCACCCCGGCGTCGGGCTACACCCAGGCGGACGTGACGGAGTTCGCCCGCGTGCTGACTGGCTGGTCGATTGATTTCGAGCGGGGCGAACCAGGCTTCATCTTTCGCCCGGCAACCCATGAGCCCGGCAGCAAGACGGTGATGGGCAAGTCCTGGCCGCAGGGCGAAGCAGGCGGGCGGGCGTTGCTGCACTGGCTGGGCACCCACCCGTCGACCTATCGGAGCGTCGCCACCAAACTGGTGCGTCATTTCGTCGCCGACGCGCCGGCCGAGGCCGACGTCCAGCGCATCGCCGGCATCCTCCAGCAAACCGGCGGCGACCTGAAGGCCGCTTCCCTCGGTATTGTCGGGCTCGAGTCGGCCTGGCGGCCGCTCGGCAAACTGCGCTCGCCGTTCGACTACGTGGTCGCGGTCATGCGCGCGCTCGACCTGCCGGCGGAGCGGCGCGGCAATCTCAACGAGGCGATGTCCTCGCTGGGCCAAGGATTGCATAACGCGCCGTTGCCCAATGGCTGGCCCGATACCGCGGCCGAGTGGGCCGGGCCGGAGGCGATCATGCGCCGCGTGGACTGGGCGTACGCGGTGGCCGGGCGCACCGATGGGATCGATCCCGTAAGGCTGGCGCGGGATGCGCTTGGCCCCCTGCTGCCGGCGGACACCCATGAGGCAATCGCCCGCGCCGGATCGCATCGCGAGGCCATGACGCTGCTGCTGGCCTCGCCGGAGTTCCAGCGGCGATGAAAGACCTTTCGACCATGACCCAATCCGCCCCGCGCCTGACCCGCCGCGCCGCCCTGCTCGGCCTCGCCGGCGCCGTCACCCTTGGTCGCACCTCCGTCGCCCTCGCGGCAGCGGCAACCGAGCAGCGCTTTGTCGTCGTGCTGCTGCGCGGGGCGCTCGATGGACTCGCGGCGGTGCAGCCCTATGGCGACCGCGCCCTGGCGGATCTGCGCGGCGAGTTGCTCGCGCCCGAGCCGGGCCATGAGAAGGGGCTGGGCGATCTCGGCGGTTACTTCGGCCTGCATCCCGCCCTCTCCGCCATGCACGAGATGTACACGGGCGGTAGTCTTGCGGTGCTGCATGCCGCCGCCGGGCCGTCGCGCAGCCGCAGCCATTTCGAGGCGCAGGACTACATGGAGTGCGGCGCCGAGCAGCGCCTGAGCAGCGGCTGGCTGAACCGGGCGCTCGCCTTGCTGCCGCCCCACCGGTCGACGGCGGCAGGCAGCGAGACGGCGCTCTCGGTCGGCACCTCGGTCCAACTCGTGCTGCGCGGACCCGCCCCGGTGGCGAGTTGGCTGCCGCAGGGCTTCGGTGGACCGGATGCCGAGATCCTTCGCAAGCTCGCCGCCATGCACGCGGCCGATCCGGCCACCGGCCCCGCCTTGGCCGAGGGACTGCGCGAGCGCGGCTTCAGCAATGCGGTGCTGAGCGGGCAGGCGGCGGCGCCGAACCGGTTCTCGTTTCCCGCCCTCGCCGGCTCGGTCGGCAAAATGCTGGCGGCACCTGATGGACCACGGATCGCCGCTCTCGAACTGGGCGGGTGGGACACGCATGCCGCCCAGGTCGGCCGGCTGCCCGGCGCGCTGGGACAGCTCGACAGCGGGATGGCGGCACTGAAGACCGCGCTCGGCGATGCCTGGGCGCGCACGGCGGTGCTGGTGATGACCGAGTTCGGCCGCACCGTTCGGGTGAACGGCACCAAGGGCACCGACCACGGCACCGCGACGGTGGCCTTCGTCGCCGGCGGCGCGGTGGCCGGCGGGCGCGTGATTGCGGACTGGCCGGGGCTGGGCGCGGGCAAGCTGCTCGAAAATCGTGACCTCATGCCGACGACGGACCTGCGCGCGGTTGCCAAGGCGCTGCTGGCGGGGCATCTGCGCATCGACCCGGCGCGGCTGGGTCCGGTGTTCCCCGGCGGAGAAGGGGTGGCGCCGATAAGGGGGCTCCTGCGCGCCTGAGCGCTGGCCGCTCCCGGCTTACGGGAGGGTGTGATGCGCGACGTGGCGATCAATGGCGAACGGCAATGGGCCCGCCTGATGGACCTGGCGAGGCTCGGCGCCATTCCCGGCGACGGGGTCAACCGCGCCTGCCTGACCGCGCTCGACCGGGAAGCCCGCCGCCTGGTGATCGGCTGGGCCACGGCCATCGGCGCCACCGTCACGATCGACGCCGCGGCCAACCTCTGGTTGCGCCGCGAGGGCAGCGACCCGACCGCCGCCCCCGTGCTGACCGGCAGCCACATGGACAGCCAGCCCGCCGGCGGCCGGTTCGACGGCATCTACGGCGTCATCGCCGGGCTCGAGGCGATCACCGCGCTGCATGACGCCGGCATCGTCACCCGCCGGCCGATCGAGGTGGTCGGCTGGACCAACGAGGAGGGCTCGCGCTTCGCCCCGGGCTGCATGGGCTCGATGGCCTGGTCCGGTTTCGCGCCGCTCTCCACCTGGGACGAGGTGCGTGACCCCGAGGGCATCCGCTTCGCTGACGCGCTGGCCGAACACCTTGCCGTCGAGGCCGACCTGCCGTGCAGGACGCTGGGGTCGAACAAACCCCACGCCTATGTGGAGGCCCATATTGAACAGGGCCCGCTGCTGGAGGCCGCCGGCGACGACATCGGCATCGTCACCGGCATTCAGGGCAGCCGCTGGTTCCGCGTCACCCTCACCGGCGCCAGCGCCCATGCCGGCACCGCGCCGGTCAAGCTGCGGCGCGATGCGGTGCAGGACATGGTCCGCGCGGTGGCCGCACTGAACGTGCTGATGGACGACCCCGACGACGTGCTGCGCTTCACTGTTGGCCGCATCGTCGTCGAGCCGAACAGTTCGAACTCAGTGGCCGGTCGGGTGACGTTCAGCATCGATTGCCGCCACCCCCGGCGCGACGTGCTGCTGGCACGCGGCGATGCAGTGGCGGCGACGATCCGGGCCGCGGTCAATGACTGCGACGTGGCGGTGGAGGAGGTGTTCCACGCCATGCCCGTGACCTTCGACCCGCTGGTCGTCGAGGCGGTGGCGGCCTCCTGCGCGGGGTATCGCAGCATGCGCCTGGCATCGGGCGCCTTTCACGACGCCCAGTTCGCCGCCGGCGTGGCGCCGTCGGGCATGATCTTCGTGCCCTCGCGTGATGGGATCAGCCACAATCCCGCAGAATACTCGTCGCCGGCCCAGCTCGCGGCGGGAACGCGGGTGCTGGCGCGCACCCTGCTGGCGCTTGCATCCTGAGCGCGCCGGTGGCGCAATCGGCGCAGTCCGGGAGTCGGAGATCATGATGGCTGATGCAATATGGGTGGCGGTGCCGCCGAGGCGCCGCCATTAGCTCGGACGCTGCCCTTTCGTCGCGCGCGCTGGCCGGCACGTTCGCCATTCTCGCCGGCCTCATGATCGTCTGGGGCATGTCGATCCCGGCGACCAAGATCGCGCTGGCGGATTTTCCGCCGCTGGCGTTGACGGCCGCGCGCTATCTCGCGGCGGTGCCCGCCTTCGCCCTGCTGATGATCGGCCAGAAGCTGCCGCCGCGGCGCGACCTGCTGGCCATGATGGGCCTGGGCGTGCTGGGCATCGACGGCGGGCAGATCCTGCAATCCGTCGGCGTGCTGCGGACCTCCTCCTCGGTCGCGACCGTTCTGTCGGCGACGAGCCCGATGTTCATCGCCGCGATGGCGGCGATCTTCCTCGGCCAGAAAGTGAGCATGCGGCATCTCGGCGGCATGGCGGTGGCGCTGGCCGGCGTCGTCGTGGTGGCGTGGGACGACAGCGGCGCGGGCGGCGCGAGCCTGCTGGGCAACCTGCTGGTGCTCAGTTCGACCTGCTCGATCGCGGCCTATTACGTGCTGGCGACGGGGCTGATCGCACGGCACGGGGTGATCGTCGTCGCCGGCTGGAGCTGCCTGTTCGGCACGCTCGGCATGCTGCCGCCGGCGTGGTGGGAGCTGATGGGCCGGCCGGCGCATCCGACCGTGGCGAGCGTCCTGATCATTCTCTATCTCGGCCTGCTGGTCACGGTGGCTGGCCTGTGGATTTGGCTCAACATGCTGCGCACTGTGCCGGCGCGGGTGGCTGCATCGTCGCAGTTCCTTCAACCGCTGGTAGGCGTGGCCTCCTCGGCCTGGCTGCTGGGCGAGCCGATCGGGCTGCGTTTCGGGGTGGGCGCCGCCATTGTGCTTGCAGGCATTGCGCTGACGGTGATTCCCGGGCGGCGTTAGCGATCCATTCAACTTTGCAACGGCAGCCTGCGCCATGGACACGACGCGGGCATGGTTGGACGAGTGTTTGGCGCATCATCGGGCGGGCCGGCTCGATGAGGCCGCTCGGCTCTATCGTGCCGTACTGGCGGTCGCTCCCTCTCACGCGGACTGCCTGCATCTGCTCGGGCTCGCGCACCACCAGGGCGGCGATACCGCGGGCGCGCTGGTCCATCTGACGGCGGCAACCCGGCTGCGGCCGGAGGTGGGCCTGTTCCACGCCAATCTCGGCATCGCCCTGCTCGCCGCGGGGGAGGACGACCAGGCTGCCGAACACCTCCAGCGCGCCTGCGCGCTTGCACCGGACGAGCCGGACAGCTGGCACAATCTCGGCCTTGCCTTGCTGCGGCTGCAACGGGCTGCCGAAGCGGAGGCAGCGATGCGGCGCTGCCTGGCGTTGCTGCCCGATGGCGTGGATGCACGGGTGAACCTCGGCGCCGCCTTGGTGGCGCAGGGACGCAACGGCGCCGCCGAACACGTGCTGAGGGCGGCACTGGCGTTGCAGCCCGATTGCGTCGAGGCACTCTGCGGCCTGGCCGCCGCGCTGGGCCCGACCGCGGACGCGGTCGACTGCATCCGCCGCGCCATGCAGTTGCGTCCCAACGATCCCGACCTGATGACCCGCCTCGGCACCCTGTTCCGTGACATCGGTGAACTCGGCACGGCCGAGGCGATGCTGCACGCGGTCGTGCAGCGCCGGCCGGGCGATGCCGACGCGCTGAGCAATCACGGCAACGTGCTGGCCGCGCTTGGGCAAACCGAGGCCGCTCTGCGCAGCTTCGAGGCCGCCCTGGCGCTGGCGCCTGGCCATGCCGATGCCGCCTACATGCGGGGCAGCACTCTGCTGCTGGCCGGCCGCCTCGAAGCGGGGTGGGCGGGGTTCGAGCAGCGCTGGGAGCGGCGGGGCTTCGCGCCGCCATACATTTATTCAGCGCCGCGCTGGCGAGGCGCGGCCGATGGCAAGGCCGTCCTTCTGCTGCATGCCGAGCAGGGCCTGGGCGACACCATCCAGATGGCGCGTTTCGTGCCGCGGATCGCCGCACGGCAGAAGGTGGTGCTGGCCGTGCAGGAACCACTGGTGCGCCTCCTGCGGGCGATCGCGCCGGGTGTGACGGTGGTGGCGCAGGGCGGCGACCTGCCGCCATTCGACGTGCAGTGCCCCATGATGAGCCTGCCGCATGCGCTGGAGATCGGGCTCGCCGACCTGCCTGGCGAGGTGCCTTATCTCGGCGCCGCCCCGCGGGCGGTCGCGTCCTGGCGGGCACGGCTCGCGGCGTTGCCGGGCCTGCGGGTCGGCATCACCTGGGCAGGCAATGCAAGCTACGCTGCCGACCATCGGCGCTCGCTGCCGGAGGCGGCACTGGTCGCGCTGGCGGGCGTCGCCGGCGTGTCGTTCGTCTCGCTGCAGAAGGGTGCCGCCCCCCCGGCTGCGCTCGCGGCACGGGATTGGACGGCAGAGTTGCGCGACATGGCCGATACCGCGGCGCTGATCGGCGCGCTGGACCTGGTAATCAGCGCCGACACCGCGATCGCGCATCTCGCCGGCGCTATGGGCAAGACCGTCTGGCTGCTGAACCGCTTCGATACATGCTGGCGCTGGCTTCTCGGGCGGGCGGACAGCCCCTGGTATCCGTCACTGCGCCAGTTCCGCCAGCCCGCACCCGGCGCCTGGGACGCCGTCCTCGCCGATGTCCGCGCGGCCCTCGCTCAGAGGGCGATCGCGTGCGCGGCGACGCTGGCGGGATCAACGTCGACACCGAGCCCCGGTCCATCGGGCACATGGACGACGCCGGCGCCGGCCAGCAACACGTCCGGGCAGATGTCCTCCACCAGCGCGTAGCTGGGCATGTAGAACTCGCAGCCGAGCGAGCAGTTCGGCAGCGTCGAGAGCAGATGCGCGGCAGCCGCCAGCGCGATGCCGCCCTCCCATAGCGTACCGCCGTAGCTCGGCATTCCCGCCGCCGCCGCGATGGCGTCGATCGCCCGCGCGGCGATCAAGCCGCCCGATTTCATCAGTTTTATGGACACCGTGTCGGCCCAGTGCCCACGGGCCGCCTGCAGCATCTCCTCTGGCGAGGTGACGCTCTCATCGGCCAGCACCGGCGCGTCGAGTGTCGCGGTGATGCCGGCCAGGGCCGCTTCCTGGCCGCGCGGCACCGGCTGCTCGATGAAGGTCGGCGCGAAGGCCTCGACATCGCGCAGCTTGCGGATGGCATCGTAGGGCGCCAGGCCCTGGTTGTAGTCGACCCGCAGGTCAAGCCCATCGAGGTCGCGGCGAAGCGCTTCCAGGCGGCGGAGATCCTCGGCGTGATCGAGGTAGCCGGTCTTCACCTTCAGGATGCGATGGCCGGCGGCGAACATCGCCTTCGCACGCGCGAGATCGGCGGCGAAATCGGGGTTGGCGATCGAGAACGACAGCGGGATCGTCGCCCGCACCCGCCCGCCGAGCAGCGCGTGCACTGGCGTATCGGCGCGCTTGCCGGCGATATCCCACAGCGCGATCTCGATGGCGGCCTTGGCATCAGAGTGGCCGGCCAGCGCCGCCGCGCAATCCTGCATGCGCGCGACGATAGCCGCCGGATCGGTGCCGAGAAGGGCCGGAACGAGCACATGACGCAAGGCGGCAAGCGCGGTCTCGGCCGTGTTGCCGAAAGGTGCCCAAGGGGCCGCCTCCCCCCAGCCGGTGAGCCCCTGGCCGGTGGTCACGCGCAGGATGACGCGGCGAACGGCGTTCTTCAGGTGGCCGGAGCCATGGCTGCGGGCGCTTCTGATCTGCGACTCGATGAGCCACAGGTCGATGGCGGCGATGCGGTCCAATGCAGGCATGATGACGGTCCTTGGCGGCTGCTTCAGCACCATGCCGCCCCTCGCCGAGTCCCGCATGGGCGTGGCTGGACAGGCGCGGAGCGGTGGCACAGATTGGCCCGAGCGCAGGGATGGGGGCCGCGCGCGGCGACCGTCCCTGCCGGCATGAACGACGATCAATCGCCCCGCCGCCCGCAGCGGCGCCGGGCGTAGGGGACGCCAGAGAGCATGACCAGCCCGCACGGACCGGCCGACACCGTGGAGCTTTCGCCCGTCGTGTCCGACGAGGTGAAGTTCACCACCTGCTACATGTGCGCCTGCCGCTGTGGCATCAAGGTGCATCTGAAGGACGGCAAGGTCCGCTACATCCAGGGCAATCCGAACCATCCCGTGAACAAGGGCGTGCTCTGCGGCAAGGGCTCCGCTGGGATCATGCAGCACTATTCGCCGGCCCGGCTGTCCAAGCCGCTGCTGCGCGTCGGCGAGCGCGGCGCCGGCGAGTTCAAGGAAATTGAGTGGGACGAGGCGATGGCGCTGGCCGAAGGCTGGCTGCGCGACGTCCGCGCCAAGGACCCCAAGAAACTCGCCTTCTTCACCGGCCGCGACCAGAGCCAGTCGATGACGGGCTGGTGGGCCAAGCAGTTCGGCACCCCCAATTTCGCCGCCCATGGCGGGTTCTGTTCGGTGAACATGGCCGCCGGCGGCCTCTACAGCATCGGCGGCTCCTTCTGGGAATTCGGCGAGCCCGACTGGGCCAAGACCAAGTATCTGCTCATGCTCGGCGTCGCCGAGGACCATGATTCCAACCCGATCAAGGCCGGCATCGCCGCCATGAAGGCGCGGGGAGCAAAATTCGTCTCGGTCAATCCGGTCAAGACCGGCTATTCCGCCGTCGCCGACGAATGGGTCGGCATCCGCCCGGGCACCGACGGGCTGTTCGTCCTCGCCCTCGTCCACGAGCTCCTGCGTACCGACCGCATCGATCTCGACTGGATGGTCCGCTACACCAACGCCCACTGGCTGGTCATCCGCAACCCCGGCGGGGCCGATGACGGCCTGTTCGCCCGGGACGAGGCCGGCAAACCGCTCGCCTGGGACAAGGCCGCCAACGCCCCCGCCGATGCCTCGACCCCCGAGCTCAGCCCCGCCGTCGTCGGCGAGGTCACCCTGCCCGACGGCCGCCGCGCGCTGCCGGTGTTCCACCTCATGGCCGAGCGCTACCTCTCGCCGGAATACGCCCCCGCCTCGGTCGCCGAGCGCTGCGGCATCTCCGCCGACGCGATCCGCCGCATCGCCGCCGAAATGGCCGACGTCGCCTTCAACCAGGCCATCACGCTCGACCAGCCCTGGACCGACACCGCCGGCCGCCAGCACAGCCAGATGGTCGGCCGCCCCGTCGCCGTGCACGCGATGCGCGGCATCTCCGCCCACTCCAACGGCTTCCACACCTGCCGCGCGCTGCACATCCTGCAGATGCTGCTCGGCGCCATCGATACGCCGGGCTCTTGGCGCTACAAGTCGCCCTACCCGCGGCCGATCACCCCGGCGCCCCCCCCGGTCGGCAAGGGCTACGCGCCCAACAAGGACCTGCCGGGCATGGCGCTCGGCTTCCCCCAGGGTCCCGAACACCTGCTGCTCGAGGACGACGGCACGCCCATCCGCATCGACAAGGGCTTCTCCTGGGAGGCGCCGATCTCCGCCCACGGGCTCATGCAATCGGTCATCGCCAACGCCCATGCCGGCGATCCCTACAAGATCGACGTGCTGTTCATGTACATGGCCAACATGGCCTGGAACTCGTCGATGAACCCCGGCGACGCCATGCGCCAGCTCACCGACAAGGACCCCGACACCGGGGACTACGTCATCCCCAAGGTGATCTATTCCGACGCCTTCTTCTCCGAGACCGTCCCCTACGCCGACCTCATCCTGCCCGACACCACCTATCTCGAACGCTGGGACTGCATCTCCATCCTCGACCGCCCGATCGGCAGCAGCCACGGTCCGGCCGACGCCATCCGCCAGCCCGTCCTCAAGCCCGACCGCGACGTCCGCCCCTTCCAGGACGTGCTGATCGAACTCGGCGCCCGGCTCTCCTTGCCCGGCTTCGTCAAGGAGGACGGCACCGCCAAGTTCGCCTCCTACGCCGACTACATCGCCAACCACGAGCGCAGCCCCGGCGTCGGCCCCCTCGCCGGATGGCGCGGCACCGACGGCACCTCGCACGGCAAGGGCGCGGCCAACAAGGACCAGCTCGCCCGCTACGTCGAGAACGAATGCTTCTGGTCCTTCGAGCTGCCGCCCGAGCAGACCTACTTCAAGCAGGCCAACAAGGCCTACCTGGAGCAGGCCAACGCCATGGGCCTCGTCGGCGCCACCAACCAGATCGTGCTGCAGCTCTACAGCGAGCACGTGCAGAAATTCCGCCTCGCCGCCGAGGGCCACGGCCCCGTCCAGCCGCCGGAGCGACTGCGCGAACGCATCCGCACCTATTTCGATCCATTGCCGATCTGGTACATGCCCTTCGAGCAGGCGATGATCGAAACCGCCGCCTACCCGCTGCACGCCATCACCCAGCGGCCGATGCCGATGTACCATGCCTGGGGCTCGCAGAACGCCTGGCTGCGGCAGATCTACAGCCGCAACTACCTCTACGCGAACCGCAAGATGGGCACCGCCCTCGGCCTCAAAGACGACGACTGGATCTGGGTCACCAGCCGCCACGGCCGGGTGAAATGCCAGATCCGCCTGATGGAAGGCGTCAACCACCACACCGTCTGGACCTGGAACGCCATCGGCAAGCGCTCCGGCGCCTGGAACCTCGACGCCGACAGCAACGAGAGCAAGGAAGGCTTCCTGCTCAACCACGTCATCTCCGAATGGCTGCCCAAGCAGGGCGAACACCGCACCGCCAACGCCGACCCCGTCACCGGCCAGGCCGCCTGGTACGACCTGCGCGTGCGCATCGAAAAAGTCGCCCACGGCGAGGAAGGCGAAACCGCGCCGCACTTCTCCACCCTGCCGCGCCCGCCGAAAATGCGCCCCGCCGTTCCTGTCCTCCGCTTCGGGGAAAAAGCCCTATGACCTCCCTCCCCGCCCCCGTCGCCGGCGCGAAAAAGCTCGGCCTCGTCATCGACCTCGACACCTGCGTCGGCTGCCATGCCTGCGCGGTGAACTGCAAGGAATGGAACGCCTCGGGCCATTCCGCCCCGCTCACCGACAGCAACGCCTACCAGGCCGACCCGCACGGCGTCTGGTTCAACCGCGTCCACACCTACGAAGCCGGCGACGGCGATGCCAGCCGCACCGTGCATTTCCCGCGCTCCTGCCTGCACTGCGAAACCCCCGCCTGCGTCACCGTCTGTCCCACCGGCGCCTCCTACAAGCGCGCCGAGGACGGCATCGTGCTGGTCAACGCCGAGGCCTGCATCGGCTGCCAGCTCTGCGCCTGGGCCTGCCCCTATGGCGCCCGCGAGTTCGACGCCGATGACGGCGTGATGAAGAAGTGCACGCTCTGCGTCGACCGCATCTACAACGACAACCTGCCCGAGGCCGAACGCGTCCCCGCCTGCGTCTCAACCTGCCCCGCCAGCGCGCGGCATTTCGGCGACCTCGGCGACCCTAACAGCGCCGTCTCCCAGCTCGTCGCCTCCCGCGGCGGCTACGACCTGATGCCCGAGCTCGGCTACAAACCCACCAACAAATACCTCCCCCCGCGCAAAGCCGCCCCCCGCCCCACCGCCACCCCCGCGCCCGAAACCGGCGCCGGCTCGGCGCTGCTGCGCTGGATCGACCGCGCGCTGTCGCGCTGAGGGAGACCCCACCATGAAACCCGCCAGCTCGATCGTCTTCTTCACCACCGCCTCAGGCGCCGGCTACGGCATGCTGTTCTGGCTCGGCCTGCTCTCCGCCCTCGGCGACCTGCCCTCCAGCACCGCCTACGGCATGACCGCGCTCTTCATCGCCCTCGCGCTCATCACCCTCGGCCTGCTCTCCTCCACCTACCACCTCGGCCACCCCGAACGCGCCTGGCGCGCCCTCTCGCAATGGCGCACCTCCTGGCTCTCCCGCGAAGGCGTCGCCGCCATCGCCACCTACATCCCCGCGGTCATCTTCGGCCTCACCTGGCTGCTGACCGGCCGCGGCTCCCCGCTCGCCGGCGTTCTCGCCGCAGCCCTCGCCGTCATCACTGTCATCTGCACCGCCATGATCTACGCCTCCCTCAAGCCCATCCGCCAATGGAGCAACCGCCTCGTCCCCGCCTTCTACCTCCTCGCATCCCTGTTCAGCGGCGCCATCTGCCTCGCCGGCATCACCTCCTTCGTCGACCCCATCGCCGCCCAGAGCCTTGGCCTCGTCAGCCTCTTCTTCGGCGCCGCCGGCGCGGTGGTAAAATTCGCCTACTGGCGCCAGATCGACACCACCCGCGGCACCAGCACCGCCGCCTCCGCCACCGGCCTCGGACATCTTGGAACCGTCCGCAGCTTCGAAGCCCCACATACCGACGAAAACTACCTGCTGAAGGAAATGGGCTTCCGCATCGCCCGCAAACACGCCGCCAAACTCCGCGCCTACGCCCTGCTCGCCACCTTCGCCCTGCCGCTGGCCATCCTCATCGGCATCCTCGCCGGACCCGTCCCGGTCAATACCCTCGTCCCCGCCGCCCTCCTCGCCGTCGTCGGCATGCTGCTGGAACGCTGGCTGTTCTTTGCCGAAGCGACACATACGGTGGTGCTGTACTACGGGCGGGAAGCCTAGGCAGATTTAGGCAAGGGCCTCCGGCGGCTTAGGGCCGAGAGGCCCTAAGAACCCACACACTCTCTTGGCTGGTTCAGCGACCTTCAGCTGCTGACACCTTTCTTAGCGCCGCAGGCAATCGAATCATGCGACCGCACCGCTCATCGTGCAGTTGCAACGATGTTTATTGGCTTCGCCCCTCTCCGCATCGAGATCGTGGGATTGCGACTGAAGGGTGTGGATCCAGCCAAGAGATGGGGTGGGATCCAAGGGCCTCTCGGCCCTTGGCCGGCGGAGCCACCCTTCCCTAAGTCTCGCTCCACCCTTCCCCATCCCGCCGAAACAGCGGCGTCCTGAACGCGCTGATCACCGGCACGTCCGCTGGCCAGTCCGCCCGCCAGCGCTGCGTCTGTTCCATCGCGCAGCCGAACCCGACTGGCTTGAGCCCTGCCGCCGCCAGCACGGCGAGGCCGGCGCGGGCCGAGGTTCCCGTGCTGATGACGTCATCAACGAGCAGGATGCGGCGCCCTGCGAGGCGATCGAGGATGCGTGGATCGAGCCACAGCCTGCGGCCGGCCTGGGGCGAGGTGATGGAGGCGAGCGGCACCGAGAGTGCCTCGTCGTACCAGAGTTTGCGCGACGTCCCGAGCGCGACCCAGTTGGTGTGGCCCAGCGCGCGGGCGACGCCGCTGCCGTAGACGTGGCCGAGGGTCGGCAAGCCGACGACGACGTCGGGCGCGAGCGGCCGGGCGCGGGCGGCGATCCAGGCCGAGAGGGCGTCGACAACGGAAAAACTCGCCTGGTTGGCGATCATGCCGGCGATGGCGGTGGTGCCGAGGTCGCGCAGCGGCAGGCGCAGGAAGGTTCCGTCGGGCATGGCGGCGTCGTAGGTGTCGCGCCAAAGGCGGGTTGCCGACGGGTTGGTGTGGAATTCCTGCCAATACTGCATGTTCTCAGGGTTGCACGCAGTCATGGGGCTGCAAAGCGCCGGACAAGTGTAATATGAAGCTGCGAGCACCATTGCTGGGGAGATTTCGATGACCGATGCCATCCGCCTTTCGCGCCGCGTAGCTCTTGCCGGAGCGGCGACGCTCGCCATGCCCTTGGTGGCCCGCGCCCAGCCGGCGCCGATCAAGGTCGGGTTGATCCATCCCGTCACCGGCGCGCTCGCGGGTGCCGGCCAGCGTTGCCGCATGGGCGGCCAGCTCGCCATCGACGACATCAACGCCGCCGGCGGCATCAAGTCGATGGGCGGCGCCAAGCTCGAGGCCCTGCTCGGCGACGCCCAGGGCCGGCCGGAGATCGCGACCCAGCTGGTCGATCAGATGGCCGAGGCCGGCGCCTCCGGCTTCACCGGCTGCTTCGCCTCCGCCCTCGGCCTGGCGGCGACCCAGGCGGCGGCGAAGTACAACATACCCTTCTCCATCGACAGCGGCATCGCCGACGCCATCACCACCCGCGGCCTGAAGAACGTGTTCCGCTTCTTCCCCAACAACTCGACCGCGACGGCCGATGCGATGGCCGCGCTGGATGCCATCAACAAGGCTGCCGGCAGCCCCGCTAAGACCGCCGTCATCGTCCATGAGGACAGCGAGTTCGGCACCAACTCGGTGAAGCTGCAGGCCGCCATGCTGCCGAAGATCGGCATCGAGGTGAAGGCGATGCTGCCGCACGCGACGCCCACCCGCGATTTCACCAACATCGTGCTGCGCATCAAGCAGGAGAAGCCGGACATCGTTCTGATCTCGAACTACGAGAACGAATACGTCCTCCTCGCCCGCACCCTCGTGCAGCAGCGCGTCGAGCTGGTCTCGACCTATTCGATCTCCGGCGGCGGCTTCAACCTGAAGTTCGCCAAGGAAGCGCCGACGGTCGCCGAGAACATGATCGACTTCAACCACTGGCATAACCCGAAGGACCCTCGCTCGATCGCCTTCCGCAAGCGCGTCGAGGCCGCGACCGGCTTCTATTCGTGGGAGCATCCCTTCGGCTACTTCGCCGTCAAGCTGCTCGCCGACGCCTGGGAGCGCGCCGGCAGCGCCGACAAGGAAAAGACCATCGCGGCACTCGATGCCTCGACCCTCTCCGATCATTTCATGCCCTATGGGCCTACGAAGTTCACCAACGGGCAGAATTCGGGTTCGCATCCGGTGGCCCTGCAGATCCAGAAGGGCGACATGACGGTGATCTGGCCCGACAGCTTTGCCGATGCCAAAGCGGTGTTCCCGCGGCCGAAGGCCTAGCGCATGATCGTCGGAGGCGGAATCGCCGGAGACGTGAATCATTCGCTCTTCCGTAGGTCTTAATTGGCAGAGATCTATGCAGCAGCCCTTCTCAACGGGCTGCTGATCGGCGGCGTCTATGCGCTGGTGGCACTGGGCCTCACGCTGATCTACGGCGTGCTGCACATCGTCAACTTCGCGCATGGCTCGCTGCTGATGGTCGCGATGTTCGCCGCCTGGATGCTGGCCGAGCTCGGCGGCGTCGATCCCTATCTCGCGCTGCCCCTGGTCTCGGCGCTGATGTTCGCCGCCGGCTGGGCGCTCTATCGTTTCGTCATCGGCCGCGTCTCCCGCGGCGAGGACCGCGCGATCCTGCTCGCCACCCTCGGCGTGTCGGTCGTGCTCGACAACCTCGCCTTGGTGATCTTCAAGGGCGATACACGGCAGATCGAAACCCCGCTCACCTTCGCGATGTGGGAAGTCGGCCCGCTGCTGGTCTCTGTCCCCAAGGTGATTTCCTTCGCCGTCTCCATCCTGCTCGCCGCCCTGCTCTGGGCCTTCATGGCCCGCACCGACACCGGCCGCGCCATCCGCGCCGTCGCCCGCGAGCCGGAGGGCGCGCGGCTTATGGGCATCCGCCCCGACCGCATTTTCGCTCTCGCCTACGGCATCGGCATCGCCTGCCTGGGCGCGGCGGCCTGCCTGCTGCTGCCGAGCTTCTACGTCTCCCCCCATGTCGGCAACGTCTTCGTCCTCGTCGCCTTCACCATCGTCGTCCTCGGCGGCATGGGCAGTTTCCCCGGCGCCGTCGTCGGCGGCCTGCTGATCGGCGTCACCGAGAGCCTCGGCGGCCTGCTGCTTGGCGAATCCCTCGGCCCCATCGGCATCTCTCTCGTCTTCATCGCCGTCCTGCTGCTCCGCCCCACCGGCCTGTTCGGGGCCGCGCGGTGAAGCCCGCCCATTGGTTCGCCGTCGCGGTGCTGGCGCTCATCCCCTTCGCCCTGCCGTCGCAGTCGCTGGTCAACATCGCCATGCTGACCGCCTTCTCCGCCTTCCTCGGCCAGTGCTGGAACATCTCCGGCGGCTTCGGCGGCCTGACCAGCTTCGGCCATTCCGTCTTCTTCGGCGTCGGTGCCTACACGGTCGCCATCCTGCAAACGCGCTGGGGCATCAACCCCTGGCTCGGCATGCCCGCCGCCTTCCTGCTCGGCGCCGCCGTGGGAGGCGCCATCGGTGCCGCCTCCTTCCGCGCCGGCCTGCGCGGCAGCTATTTCGCCCTCGTCACCCTGGCCTTCAGCGAAGTCTTCCGCGTGCTGGCCAACAGCCTCGATTTCACCCGCGGCGGCCTCGGCATCAACATCCCCCTGAAGCTGAGCCCGGAAAACTTCCAGTTCGCCGATCGCCGCGCCACCTATGCCGTCGTCCTCGTCCTTCTCGCCGTCGCCACGCTCTGCGCCGCCTCCTTCCGCCGCTCCCGCTTCGGCGCCCGCCTCATCGCCGTGCGCGAGAACGAGGACGCGGCCCAGGCCCTCGGCGTCGACCTGGTGCGCACCAAGACCGCGGCGCTGGCCCTCTCCGGCGGCCTCACCGCGCTCGGCGGCGTCGTCTACGCCCAGACCTATCTCTACATCGACCCCACCATCGCCTTCGGCGTCGAGCGTAGCGTCGAGATGCTGCTCGTCGCCATGATCGGCGGCGCCGGCACCGTCTGGGGCCCGATCCTCGGCGGCATCGGCCTGCACCTCATCGCCGACGTCTCCCGCGCCTGGATCCAGACCCCCGGCTTCGCGCCGATGCTCTACGGCGTCCTCCTCCTCGTCATCATCGGCGTCCTCCCCCAGGGCATCGCCGGCCTCATGGAGCGCTGGCGTCGTGCTTGAAGTCCGCGCACTTTCCAAACGCTTCGGCGGCCTGCAGGCGGTGCGCGACGTCGACCTCGACGTCGCCGACGGCTCCATCACCGCCCTCATCGGCCCCAACGGCGCCGGCAAGACCACCACCTTCGCCATGATCGCCGGCTTCATCCGCCCCGACGCCGGCACCGTCCGCCTCGCCGGCGCCGACCTCACCGGCCTGCGCCCCGACGTCATCGCGGCCCGCGGCATGGTCCGCACCTTCCAGATCACCCAGCCCTTCGCCGGCCTCACGGTTGCCGAGAACATCCGCGTCGGCGCCTATCTCCGCACCGGCGACGCCGACGCCGCCACGGCGGCCGCCCGCGAGGTCGGCACCCGCCTCGGCCTCGGCCGCATGCTCGACCGACCCGCCGCCTCGCTGACCGTCGCCGGCCGCAAGCGCCTCGAGGTCGCCCGCGCGCTCGCCACCAATCCCCGCCTGCTGTTGCTCGACGAGGTGATGGCCGGCCTCAACCCCACCGAGATTGACGAGGTCGTCGCCATGATCCGCGCCATCCGCGACGGCGGCGTCACCATCCTGCTCATCGAGCACATCATGCAGGCCGTCGCCGCGCTCGCCGAACACGTCTACGTCCTCGCCGAGGGCGCCCTCATCGCCCAGGGCAGCCCGCGCGCCATCGCCCACGACCCCGCCGTCATCGAGGCCTATCTCGGCCACGGCGCCGCCGCCCGGCTCGCCCATGGCTGAGCCCCCCCTGCTCGACGTCAGCGGCCTCCACGCCGGCTATGGCGAGGTCAACGTCCTCACCGGCATCGACCTCATGGTCGGCCACGGCGAGATCGTCGCCGTCCTCGGCGCCAACGGCGCCGGCAAGACCACCCTCAACCGCGCCCTCTCCGGCCTGATCCGCCCCTCCGCCGGCATCATCCGCTTCGACGGCGCCGACATCACCGCCGCCGGCCACGACGCCATCGTCCGCGCCGGCCTCATCCACGTCCCCGAGGGCCGCAAGGTTTTCCCGAACCTCTCCGTCCGCGAAAACCTCCTCCTCGGCGGCTACCTCCGCGGCCGCACCCACCGCGGCCGCAATCTCGACCGCGTGCTGGACATCTTCCCGCGCCTCGGCGAACGCCTCGCCCAGCACGCCGGCTCCATGAGCGGCGGCGAACAGCAGATGCTCGCCATCGGCCGCGGCCTGATGGCCGAACCCCGCCTGCTCATCCTCGACGAGCCCTCCCTCGGCCTCTCGCCCCGCCTCACCGAAGACCTCTTCGCCCTCATCGCCCGCCTGCACGCCGGGGGCTTGTCGATCCTCCTCGTCGAGCAGAACGTGGTGCAGTCGCTCGCCGTGGCCGCGCGGGCGATCGTCATTGAACACGGCCAGGTCGCCCTTGCCGGCACGGCATCCGACCTGCAGGACAACCCGCGGCTCAAGGCCGCCTATCTGGGAATCGCATGATGGACCCCAACGCCCTCCCCTTCGACGCCGACACCATGCTGGCCGGACTGCGGCCCTGGGTCGAATGCGAATCCCCCACCTTCGACGCCGCCGCCGTCAACCGCATGATGGGCATCGTCGGCCGCGAGCTCGCCATCATGGGCGCCCGCGTCGACCGCATCGCCGGCCGCATGGGATACGGCGACTGCGTCCGCGCCACCTTCCCGCACCCCTCCTCCGAGCCCGGCATCCTCGTCATGGGCCACATGGACACCGTCCACCCCATGGGCACGCTGGCCCAGCTGCCCTGGAAGCGCGAGGGCGAGCGCTGCTACGGCCCGGGCATCTACGACATGAAGGGCGGCAACTACCTCTCCCTCGAAGCCATCCGCCAGCTCGCCCGCGCCGGCATCGCCACCAACCTGCCCGTCACCGTCCTCTTCACCTCCGACGAGGAAATCGGCTCCCCCTCGACCCGCGACCTCATCGAGGCCGAGGCCAGCCGGCACAAATACGTCCTCGTCCCCGAGCCCGGCCGCGTCGACGGCGGCGTCGTCACCGGCCGCTACGCCATCGCCCGCTTCAACCTGGAATCGACCGGCAAGCCGAGCCACGCCGGCGCCCGCCTCGCCGACGGCCGCTCCGCCATCCGCGAAATGGCCCGCCAGCTCATCGCCATCGAAGACATGACCACCGACGACTGCACCTTCTCCGTCGGCGTCATCCACGGCGGCCAGTGGGTCAACTGCGTCACCACCACCTGCACTGGCGAGGCCCTCTCGATGGCCAAGCGCCAGGAAGACCTCGACCGCGGCGTCGCCGCCATGCTGGCCATCCGCCCCACCGGCAACGACGTCCAGTTCAAGGTCACCCGCGGCGTCACCCGCCCGGTCTGGGAGCCCGACGCCAAGGGCCTCGCGCTGCACGCCCATGCCGCCAGCCTCGCCAAGACCCTCGGCCACGACCTGCCCCACGCCAGCGCCGGCGGCGGCTCAGACGGCAATTTCACCGGCGCCATGGGTATCGCCACCCTCGATGGCCTCGGCGTCCAGGGCGCCGGCGGCCATACGCTGCAGGAACACATCCTGATCGACAGCCTGCTCTGGCGCGGCCGCCTGATGGCCGGCCTGCTCGCAACCCTTCGCTAACCCCTCGCATGCCATGATTTGGCCCCGGTTCGGCGCCAATTACGCCGCGCCGGGAGCCGATGATCCGCCGGACATGCAAGGCCAGGACCGCAATGTTCGCGACAGAACGTAACATATCAGCGTATTGGCGGTCACGGTGGAATTGGCGTAGTAAACACGCCCGCGTGATTTCGACAGGATCCATGACCTTTCCGCCCTCCCGTGCCGACATGATCGTCCGGTGTGACCGCCCCGCATGAGCCTGCGCGCTGCAACCTCGCGCCGGCTGTCGGGAGCGGCGACCGCCAATGGACTCGCCCTGCTGGTGCTGTTCGCCGTCGGCGGCTTCGTGCTCACCACCGCCATCCGCTCGCCGCTGAAGGACGACGTCGCCTGGCTGCTCTACGTCGCCCGCCAGTGGCTTGCCGGCCAGCAGCTCTATGTCGACCTCGTCGAGGTCAATCCGCCGCTCATCGTCTGGCTCTACGCCATCCCCGCCGCGCTCTCGACCTGGCTGGGCGCGGCGCCGAAGCTGGTCGCCATTCCCTTCTTCACCCTGCTGCTGCTCGGCTCGGCGGCGTGGTCGGCCGATCTGCTGCAAGGCCGGGCCGCCCTGTTCAAGAGCCGCATTCCGGTGTTCGCCGCCATCGCCACCGTGCTGATGGCCCTGCCCGGTGTCGAATTCGGCCAGCGCGAGCATCTGCTGATCGCGGCCATGCTGCCCTATCTCTGCCTCTACACCCGCGAACTCGATGGCGAGCGCGAGCCGCGGCTCAACGGCGTGCTCGCAGGCATCGTCGCCGGGCTCGGCTGCGCGCTGAAGCCGTCCTACCTCATCGCCATCGTCGTCATCGAGGGCATGGCCCTGCTGCGCGGCCACCGGGTCCTGCGCGCCGCCCCGATCGCCGCCTTCGGCGCGGTCGGGGTCTACGGCGTCGGCGTGCTGATCTTCTGCCCGGAATTCCTTGAAAAAGCGGTGCCGCTCGCCCTCGCCCTTTATGGCGGGACCGACACGCCGTGCCTGGAAATCATCTGGCAGAGCTCGCGGCTGATCTTCGGCCAGGTGGTGATCGCCCTGCTCTGCTGGTCGAGCCGCACCACGCTGGCGCGCAGTTCGCCCTTCACCCGCCACCTCCTGCTGGCGGTGACCGCCTTCGGCATCGCGGCGACCGTGGTTTTCGTGCTGCAGGGCAAGAACTGGTTCTACCACCGCCTGCCGGCGACCACGGCCACCGTCATGGCCCTGGTCCTGTGGGTGGCCGCGGCGATGCCGCGCCGGCCGATCGCGGCACTCGCCGGCCTGACCCGCGACCACCTGCGCCGCTTCGCCCCCCTGCCTTTGGTCGCCGTCGCCATCGCCGCCTTCGCGGTCGCCGACTACGACCGCCTGCGCCCCTGGGTCGAGGCGGCGGTCGAGCCGGAACTCTCGACCGAGGTCAAGCTCGAACGGCTCATCCGGCGCGAAAAGGCCCATACTTATATCGCCTTCTCCGAATGGATCGCCCTCGGGTTCCCCGTGGTGAACAACACCGGGGTCACCTGGGCCAGCCGCTTCGATTCGATGTGGGCGCTGAAGGGCGAGATCTGGCGGGCGAGGCAGGACGGCACGGCGCCGAAGGAATATCCGATCCGGCACTGGGTGGCGCTCGACTTCGTCGCCAACTGCCCCGATCTCGCGGTGGTCGACACCCGCGAGGGCACCAACTACGTCGCCATTCTCGCCGCCTCCGACCGCAGCTTCGCCGAGGCCTGGTCGCGCTATCACCAGATCGCCGCCTTCGACGGGCTGCGCGTCCTCAAGCGCGATGCGACTGGCTGCGTCGCCAAGCCGAAGCCGTCCCGCTTGCCTCAGATGTCGGAAGCGGCCATCTGGGCACAGTAGCCGGCGGCAGTCCGGCCCATCGCGACACGGCGGGAGTCGACCATGGATGACACGGCGCGGGCGAAACTGGCGGACCAACTGGCGGCGCGGTTCGGCACCGCACCAGATCTCCCCGAGGAGATCCCCGGCGCCGCCGTGCTGGCCGCCATGGCCAACCATCGGACCATCCGCTCCTACGCGCCGAAACCGGTCGATCCCCGCCTCGTCCGCCTGCTCGCCGCCGTCGCGCTCAGCGCTCCGACCAAGAGCGACCTGCAACAGGCCGACATCGTCATCGTCGAAAGCCCGGCGCAGCGCGCCGCCCTCGCTGACCTGCTGCCGGACAATCCCTGGGCCGCCAAGGCGCCCGCCTTCCTGGTCTTCTGCGGCAACAACCAGCGTCAGCGCCGGGTGCACGCGCTGCGCGGCCACGCCTTCGTCAACGACCATCTCGACGCCTTCTTCAACGCCGCCGTCGATGCCGGCATCGTGCTCTCCGCCTTCGTCACCGCCGCCGAGGCCGCGGGGCTGACGACGACGCCGATCAGCGCCATCCGCAACCACCCCGAAGAGGTCGCCGCCATCCTGGCGCTGCCGGGCCATGTCTTCCCTGTCGCCGGCCTCTGCCTTGGCTGGCCCGCCCATGGCGGCAGCATCAGCCCGCGCCTGCCGCTCTCCACTTTCGTCCACACCGACCGCCATGACAGTGCCAACCTCGATGCCGAGATCGCCGAGTACGACGCCAGGCGGAATCTCACCCGCCCCTACAACGCCCGCCGCCGCGATGACCTCTTTGGCGCCGAGCCCGCCTACGGTTGGTCGGAGGACAAGGCCCGCCAGTATGGCCAGCCGGAGCGGACAGGCTGGGGCGCTTTCGTGCGCGCCATCGGCTTCCGGCTCGACTGAACCCGGCAATGGACGTGGGCCGCGTCAATCCGTGAAAATACGGTCAGCCGCCTGCCAAATTCACGATGCCAAAGCCAATCCTTAACCTCGGCCGTCTCAAAACCCTCATGTGGTCATTCGAAACGAATCGCCGCACCCGACGCGTTGCTCCAACCGAGGATTGCCGCCCATGCCGAAGACTGTCGCCGCGCTGACCATGGACACCACCGGTGTCTCGACGATCGAAGTGATTTCCGGCGCGGCGCTGCTGGGCGGCCTCGTTCTGTTCATCCTGGGCGCCATCGGCACCCCCGTGCGTCAAGTCTACGAGTCCGTGATGTCCGCCATCTTCTGACCCCCGCCTACCTCGCGAGCTCCGCCAGCGCCCGCGCCCAGGCCTTCAGCCCATCGTCGAAGCTCGACAGGCGGAAGAACTCGTTGGGTGCGTGGATGCGTTCATCGGCGATGGCGTAGGACAGCATCACCGTCTCCAGCCCCAGCACCTCCTTGGCCATCGACGAAATCGGCAACGTGCCGCCGACGCCGACGCGCAGCGGCTTCTGGCCGTGCACCGAGGCGATGACGCGCTCGATGGCGAGCAGGAAGGGGTCTTCCTCCGGCACCGCATAGGCCGGCGTGCCCTTGCGTTCGCGGGCGATCTCCAGATCGGCCCAGGGCGGACAGTGCGCCCGCAGATGCGCTTCGACCGCGTCCAGCACCTTCTCCGGGATCTGCCCGGGCCCGAGCCGGCAGGTGAGTTTCGCGTGCGCCTCCTTGGGGATCACGGTCTTGCCGCCCGGCCCCTGGTAGCCGCCCCATAGCCCATTCACCTCCAGCGTCGGCCGCAGCCACAGGCTTTCGAGCAGCCGTACGCCAGGCTCGATCGCCCCCGGCCGCGCGCCGATCTCGGCGAAGAAGGCGGCCTCGTCGAAGCCGAGCGCCTCCATGCTCGCATAGTCGGCATTAGAGGGCCGCTGCAGCCCGTCGAAAAACCCGGGCACCGCGATGTGGTTGTTGTGATCGTGCAGTGTCGCCAGCAGCCGGGCGAGCACCATGCCGGCATTGCCCACCGGGCCGCCGTAGCGCCCGGAATGCAGGTCGGTATTGGCCGTCCGCACGGTGATTTCGCAGCCGACATTGCCGCGGCTGTTGGTGTTGATCGTCGGCACCCCCGGCCGCCAGCGCCCGCCATCGGCGGAGACCAGCACGTCGGCGGCGAGCAGGTCGCCATGGGTGGCCATGATCGTCGGCAGCGAGCGGCTGCCGATTTCCTCCTCGCCCTCCAGCATCAGCTTGACGTTGATCGGCAGCCGCCCCTCGACGGCGAGCCACGCCTCGATGGCGGAGACTGCGATCCACAGCGGCGACTTGTCGTCCGACGCCCCCCGGGCATGAATACGCCCGTCGCGGATCGTCGGCTCGAAGGGCGGGGTCTCCCAGGCCTCGATCGGATCGGGCGGCTGCACGTCGTAATGGCCATAGACGAGGATCGTCGGCTTTCCCGGAGCCTCCAGCCAGGAGGCATAGACGACATCATGCCCGCCGGCATTCAAACGCTGGACGTTGTGCATGCCGATCCGCGTCAGCCGCTCCTCAAGCAGGGCGGCCGCCGCGTCCATGCCCGGCTTGTAGGCCGGGTCGGTGGACACGCTGGGTTTCGAGATGAACCCCAGCAGTTCCGCCAGCAGGCGCTCGCGATTATCGGCCAGCCAGGCTTCGACTTTCTCGGTCACCGCCCGCCGTCCACCTGGATGATCTGGCCGTTGACGAAGTCCGCCAGAGGGGATGCGAAGAACACCACGCCGTTGGCGATGTCCTGCGCGGTGCCGAGGCGCTGCAGGGCGATGCGTTGGACCAGCGCCTTCTGGCCCTCCTCGCCATAGCTTTCCCACTGCTTCTCGGTCTGCGGATTGGACCGGATGAAGCCGGGAGCCACCGAGTTCACGGTGATGCCGAACGGCCCGAACTCATGAGCGAGCTGACGGGTGAGGCCGACGACGGCGTGCTTGGCGCTGCAATAGGCCTGGATGCCCGTGAGCGAGGCCTGCAACCCGGCGCCCGAGGAAATGTTGACGATCCGTCCCGTCTTCGCATTCTTCATGCCCGGCACCACTGCGCGCGACATCACCATGGCGGCGCCGACATTGACCGCGAATACGCGATCCCAGTCCTCGTCGGGCACTTCCTCGAGCGGCCGCATCACCTGCCCGGCGACGCCGCCGGCGTTGTTGACGAGAATGTCGACGGCGCGGCCGGAGGAATGCGCCTCGACCTCCTTCACCCAGGCTGCGGCCGCCTTGCGGTCGGTGAGATCCACCACGCGGGTGTAGATGCCGCCGTGGCTGGCGGTCTCCTTCAGCCCGTCGGCGAGAATGTCGCAGGCATGCACGGTGGCGCCGAGGCCGGCAAAAGTCTGGGCGATGCAGCGGCCGAAGCCGTGGCCGGCGCCGGTGACGACGACGATCTTGCCATCAAAACGAATATGCATGGGGGTGACCTTCAGGAGGGAATGAGTTCGAGCAGGTTGTCGTCGGTCATCTTGCGCGTGCCGTTCTCGACCTCGTGGATGAGATCGACGAGCTTGCGGACCGTCGGGCAGGGTAGGCCGTGCTTGGCGCCAATCTCGGCGATGGGCAGGATCTGCACGTCGATTTCCGTGCGCCGCTTGCGGATGGCGAGATCGCGCCAGACGCCGGAATGGGTTTTCGCGTTCGGCCGGTTGAAGGCGACCATGGCATCCACGCAGGCGCGCGCCTGGTCGGCCGGCGCGTTGGGCATGAAGGCGCGGGGATCGAAACCGTTGAAGCCCTTGGGATCGACCCCCTCGGCCAGCGCCACCTCAACCGCCTCGCGGCCGAGGGCGCGCCAGACGGGGAGCAGTTCTGGGCGGGCGAGACAGTCGGCGATGCCGAGGTCGCCGAGCGCCTGGGCGAACAGCATGGCGCCGTAGCCGAGCTTGCCCCAGAGGTAGCCCCAGATCGCGTCGGTGGTGACGGCGTTCGGCTCGAAGTCGAGCATGACCTTGTGCAGCTCATCGAGGCGCGGAGTCATTTTTCCGGTGACCTCGCCGAGCACGACGGCGCCGCGGCCGCCGAACATCACCTCGCCCGGGCCCATCCAGTCGGCGCTGAAATTGACGAAGGCGCCGACGGTGCGGTCGCGGCCGATGATGGTCTGGATCACCGTCTCGCACAGGCCGTTCTGCGTCGAGAGCACGTAGCCGTCCTGCGCCAGATGCGGCGTCAGCGCCCGGGTCGCCTCGGCGGTGTGATGCGCCTTCACGGCGAGGAAGATGTGCTTCCAGGTGCCGGTGAGTTCGGACGGCAGGTAGGACGGCACCTTGATCGAGAAGGTCTCGATCGGTCCGGTGATGCGCAGGCCGTCGTCGCGGCAGGCGGCGACGTGTTCGGGGACAACGTCGACGAAGGTGATGTCATGGCCGGCGCGCTTGAGGTAGGCGCCGATGGTGCCGCCGATGGCGCCGGCGCCCCAGATGAGGATGGGGTCCATTACCAGTTCTCCAGTTGCTCACGGGTTTCCGCCACGCCGGCGTCCCAGATTGCGCGCATCTCGGCGTCCGGCCGCTGCGAGCGGCCGCCGAAATTGCCATCCTCGAGCATGCTGCGGGATTCGAAGGGGGCCAGGGTCTTGAGGCGGTCGGTGTCGACCATCTCCTTGACCTCGTCGGCCGGTGTGGTCGGCAGGCGGGTCCAGGGGAAGTTCTCGAGCCAGCTGCCGTGGCTGGCGACCGGGTCGATGCTCTTGACCAGCGCCATGGTCTTGGGCGCCCGCCACCAGTCATGGAAGCGCACCCGGCAGTCCGGATTGTCCATCATCCATTCCTGCGCCAGCGCGGCCGCCGGCTGGTTGCCGCCATGGCCGTTGACGATGACGATGCGGCGGAAGCCGGAGCGCTTCATGCTGTCGAGCAGATCGGTCACCACGGCGCAGAGGGTGCTGACGCGGAGCGTGACGCTGCCGGGGAAGGCCTGGAAGTAGGGGGCCAGGCCGAAGGGGATGGCGGGGAAGACGGGGACGCCGAGGGGTTCGGCCGCCTCGACGGCGACGCGTTCGGCGAGGATGGCGTCGGTCATCAACGAGAGGCCGGCGTGCTGCTCGGTGCTGCCGATCGGCAGGATGCCGCGATCATCGTGGCGGAGCCAGTCCTCCACCATCCGCCAGTCCATATCCGCGATTCGCATGTTCGGGTCCCCGGCAATGTAAGCCTGCCGGCAACGCTGCCACAGTGGGCGCGCAGGTCAACCGTCGCGGCTATTTCAGTTTCGGCACCAGGATGTCGCAGTTGCTGCGGCCGGCCAGCAGGCAGTTCTCGATGGCGGATTTGGCCTGCAGCTGCTTGGTCAGCCAGACGCAGACGACGAGCACGAGCAGGGTCACCGCGAGCCCGGCCAGGCTCATGGTCTGGCGGTTGCGGTCCTCGGCGTCGTGATCGTTGAAGACCAGGCGGTAGATCTTGGCCATTGCCCTGCTCCCAGGCGGAGGTCGATTCATCTCGCCTCCGTTGCGGCGCGTCCAGCAGGCTGCACTCTAGACGCGGACCGCGGGGGCAAGGCAAGCGGCACTTGCATGACGGGGGTGCAGAATTGGGCCGGATGACGCGGTCGTTACCGACGGCCGCGGCTGGCAAGGTGGCGCGATGACACTTCTGCTGCAGGCCCTGCCGTTGCTGGCACTCGTCGTGCTGCTCGGCACCGGGCGGGCGGGGGCGATCGCGGCCTGTGCGGTGGCGCTGGGGCTGAGCCTGCCGGCGGCGCTGCTGGCGGTGCCCACGGGGAGTGCTGCGTTGCCCTGGCTCGCGGGGTTCGCGCAGCGCAGCGTGAGCGAGGGGATGTGGCTGGCGGCGATCCCGGTGGGGATCGTGCTCGGCGGGCTGTTGTTTCATGAGGCGGTGGGGACGGCGGAGCGGGCGGCGGCGGCGGGGGAGCGGCCGGTGGATACGCTGTTTACGGGCGCGTTCCTGTTGGGCGGGTTCACCGAGACGGTGACGGGGTTCGGCGTGGGGTCGGTGTTCGCGCTGGCGGCGTTCCGGCGGGTGGGGGTGACGGGGACGCCGGCGGCGGCGATCGCGCTGTTCTCGCAGCTGCTGATCCCCTGGGGCGGGCTCGGGCCGGGGACGGCGGTGGGGGCGGCGCTGGCCGGGCTGCCGGCGCAGGAGCTGGCGGCGCATAACGCGGTGATCCTCGCGGTGGAGTTGCCGATCCTGTTGCCGCTGTTCTGGCATCTCTGCGGCATCGCCGGGCATCCGGTGGCCTGGCGGCAGCGGATCGGGCAGCTCGGATGGCTGCTGGCGGAGGGCGTTGTCCTGGTGCTGGCGCATCGGGTGGTGGCCTGGGAGGTCTGCGGACTGCTGGCGACTGGGAGCCTGCTGGTGGTGCGGCTGCTGATGACGGAGCCACCGAGGGGATTCGCTGGCTGGCGGGCCGCGGGCAGGACCGCCCTGCCCTATCTGCTGCTGGCCGGCGTGCTGCTGGGCAGCCGGCTGTGGCATGCCGCACCGGCGCTGGCGCCGTTTCCGGGGCTGCCGGCGCTGCCGCTCAATCATGCCGTGGTGGCACTGTGGCTGGTGGCGCTGGGATTGGCGATCGTGCGGGGCGGAGCCGGCGGGGCGCTGATCCAGGCCGGGCGGCGGGGGCGCAAGCCGGCACTGGCGCTGCTGATGTTCGTGCTGCTGGCGCGCGTGCTGGCCTATGCCGGGGTGCCGCAGGCGTTGGCGGGGGCGCTGGCGGGCGCGTTCGGGACGGCGGCGCCGTTTGCCTCGCCATTGCTGGCGGGGGTCGCGGGGTTTTTTGCGGGGAGCAATGTGGGGTCGAACAGCGCGATGATGCCGTTGCAGGCGGAGCTTGGGCGGGTCGCGGGACTGGGGAAATTCGTGCTGCCGGCGATCCAGAACGGGACGCTGTTTCTGCTGCTGTCGCCGCAGGTGTGCTCCATTGCCTCTGGCCTCGCCGGCGGGGGGGCGACGCCACGGGGGATCTGGGGGCTGGCATGGCCGATCTTCGGGATCGCGATCGCGGTTGGAGTGGCGTTCGTCGCCTGGGGCTGACAGAGTGCGGGGATGAGCGATGCCGCACGCCATTTGTCCCGCGCCTGCCCGCGGATGAAAGCCCTGATCCGCCGGGTCGGGCCGCCCAAACTCGCGCAGGACAAGCAATCGCCCTACGAATCGCTGGTGCGGGCGATTGCCCATCAGCAGTTGCACGGGGCTGCGGCGCGGACGATCACCGGGCGGTTCGTGGCGCTGTTTCCGGACGTGCCGTTTCCCACGCCGGAACAGGTGCTGGCGACCGAGGAGACGGCGCTGCGGGGGTGCGGGTTTTCCGGGGGGAAGGTCGCGTCCATCCGCGATATCGCGGCCAAGGCACTGGACGGGACGGTGCCGACGCGGCGGGCGGCGGCGCGGCTGTCGGACGCGGCGCTGATCGAGCGGCTGACAACCATCCGCGGCGTGGGGCGGTGGACGGTGGAGATGCTGCTGATGCATACGCTGGGGCGCGAGGATATCCTGCCGGTGGACGATTTCGGGGTGCGCGAAGGATACCGGCTGCTGCATGGACTGGAGGCGCAGCCGAAGCCGAAGGAACTGGCGGTGCTGGGGGAGATCTATGCGCCATATCGCTCGGTGGCGGCCTGGTATCTGTGGCGGGCGGTGGATGAGGCCAAGGCGGGGAAGGCTTAGGCGAGAGGGGAAGAGTCTTCTTTTTCTGAAGAAAAAGAAGCAAAAAGACTTCTGACGCGCAGCTTCGCTGCGCGGCGAGGGGAGCGACAGCGGTTTGGCTTCAAACCGCGATAGCGCTGCGCTTGTTCACGAAGGACGAGGCTCGGGAGCTGGTTCACGGCGCGGGAGGGCGCCTGGATTGCCGCGTCGCTGCGCTCCTCGCAATGACATTGTTAATACGATATCGGAACAATATGGGCAAGCGTTTACCCCAGCCCGGATCAGATGATTTTTGAAACGCGGGATTTGATGATGCGCCAGGGGCGGGAGCTGGTGGTGGGGTAGGGCTCGAGATAGGGGGTGCGGGGCCTGGGCTTGCGGGCGCGCTTGGGGCTGGGTTTGGCGGGCGTGCGGACGCGGGGCCTGGGCGGGGGCAGGCAGGCGGGGGCCATGGCGAGCATGTGGCAGATGGGCCGGAGGATGCGGGCGGCCCTGGGGGTGTTGGCGATGAGCTCGGCGACGGCGGGGTCGTCGAGCAGGGTTTCCAGGCGGATACGGAAAAGGGCGGCCTCGTGCTTGAGGTCCTTGAGGAGCCAGCCCTTGCCCTGGGGCATGCGAAGGGCATTCGGGGTGGGGTCGCGCGCGGGCGGCGGAGTTGCCTCGGTTTTGCGCGTGCGCGAACGCGTGGTCGTGGGCCGGGGGCGCTGGCTGGGCTGGCCGGCGGCGAGGGCGTTGGCGAGGGCGGTGAATTGGCGGGTGGCGTCCCAGAGGCGGCGGTAGACGAGGAGGATGATGGGGATGCGGGCGGGATTACGGGCGAGGGCGCGGTAGGCGAGCTTGGCGAGGCCGGTGACGATGTCCCAGAAGCGCGCGGCGATGTCGGGCGCGGCG
>Ga0164297_10000236_pt1 | contig 71639 bp, 69 predicted proteins | sample GEODES058metaG_FD_113539 | JGI IMG/M metagenome (GOLD analysis project Ga0164297, IMG submission 113539) | Dystrophic lake water microbial communities from Trout Bog Lake, Wisconsin, USA - GEODES058 metaG | ecosystem: Environmental > Aquatic > Freshwater > Lake | place: USA: Trout Bog Lake... | reverse complement strand
GGATGCCCAAGATTAGGACGACGACGAGGAGTTCGATGAGGGTGAAACCCTTGCGGCTGTTCTTCATGATTAGAAGTATCCACTCATCAACAATCTTGAACTAGTCCCACCTTTCTGGGACACATCTTCCCATGACCCAGAATCTGGGTATCCAGTCCCACGAACTACTACTTTCGGACCTCTAGTTTCTCAATAAGCAAGAGTTTCTGCTCGATCATTTCCTTGCTTGCGGCAAACATTGCCTTACCAGCACCATCCACAGCTTGCTTGGCTCCAGAGAAATCATGAATTGCAATCCGTGCATCTGCGAGATCCATCCAAGCTCGACCACTTGACGGGTCACCCGTTGTTGAGAGAGAGAGAAGCCTAATAGCTTCCTTGTAATTCCGATCCTTTAGCCTCTCATGACCGAGTGAACCTGCACAATCGTAATAATTCGGATTCAGGTTCATGGCTTTCTCCCAATATTGGAGGGCAGTTACACGGTCTTTTTGAATCAAAAGCCTTCCATATAGGTAATTTATCCATGCATCTTTTGGTGCTACATCAAGCCCAGCTTTTGCAACTCTTCTTGCCTCCGGAAGACGCCCTACTTTTGCCAAGTAATAGGCGTGTGTTCCGATGTAATTGCCAAAGGGCGGAATATTGGGTCGACCTCCGTTAATGTTGACTCGCTCCAATACGTCAGGGGTCAAGGCTTTAGAGCCGTCTCTTTCAAACTTATCCAGCCAATTATCTGTTCCCATGATCCAAGAGATTCCATAGCCAGTTTGTGCCAATGCCTCCTTGTACTTTCCTTGCTGGCTGAGGACCTTAGCGTAGAACTGTGTTCCAGACATGAAATGAGGATCAATCTGTACGACTGATTGCCAGAAGACTGGAGGTGATGTCCATTGGTGGACGCCCCAAAGTGAGATCAACACTGACCCTACAAGATTGAGTGCTACCAGGCTCAACGGAACGTATTGTTTCCTCTCGTAAAGCCAGACGGCACCGATAGAAAGCAAGCAAGCGAAGACAGTGCCAGATTCCGCGACACGATATGGACCTACGGCCAGAGAAGGACACGTAGGGAAATTGGATACGGGAATGTAGACCAATCCAGCACAAATCAGCAACCAGGAAACAGGTCGATGGTGTTTCCATGCCCAAACAATGAGCGCCAGTAGAGATACGGCAACAGCCAATCCTCCGACAATCCATACGGGCCCAGGCGCATTCTCGAGAGTGAACGAAAGCATCGAAGACTTGTTCGGAACGATGAATGCAGCCGTATAAAATGCCAAGGTTCTCAATGCTTCTGGAACCATTCCACCATATCCATGGGCCGAACCTTGGGGAACCGGCCCCCATAGCAACCACATATAAGCGTATAAAACTATCGCTCCCAGATAGGGGATGAACAATTTGGCCGCATCCTTGACTTGACGGCTACCAAAGGCGAATGCACCAATAGGAACGGCAACAGCAATAAGTGCCACCTGCTCTTTTGCCAATGCTGCCAACAGGTAAACAAAAATGGAACTCACGAAGAGCCATTGCTTCTTCTCTTGAAAAAACCGAACAATAAGAATCATCCAGAGAGTAATCAGCAGTGCTGCAAGCGTATCGCATCTGCCACCAATCCAAGCTGTAGCGCCAACTTGCATGGGTTGAACACCAAAGAGCAGACCACCCAAGAGTGCAGCAATGGGCTTTCGATAAACAACCAAAACAAGATTGGCCACTAATACTGCGGCAATAGAATGCAGAAGGATATTTGTTTGATGGTAGAAAAACGGATTAAGATGGCTGTAGCTCGCATCCAACCCAAACGATAGAGCTGTCATCGGTCTGAAATAGCTCAGAAATGGATGCGTAAATGCTCCTATCAGACTCCTTGTTCCAAAGAGTCCAGTGTAAATAATCTGTTCGTCATCCCAAATAGGTAGGCCGGTCAGCGCAGGCAAATATGGAATCGCCGATAATACAAAAACAAGTATCAGTCCAATTCGCCAGTTATTGAAAAACCTCTTTTTCTTTTCCATATTCCCTGCAGTCAATCTACAAGCATTCCTTTCGACATAAAGACCGATAATTGCCGGCTTCTGATTCGGCGAATCCCTCTTTCCAATCGTCTATTTCGTTGGAATCCTTGATCCTCCATGCATCAACCAATCTCTACCACCCTTATGGTGTTCTGCCTTGTGAGCCAAGTTCAAGTGAATGGATCTCAGAAATCGCAACCACCACTTAGCGCATTTCAAACTTATTACACCAAACTTGACCAGTTGATCCTTAAGAAGGATTTGACATCTTTGCTCATTGCATTAAAGAGATCACACACCGTGGACTTTCGGCACCTTCCACGCCGTACACCAAAAGTTTCAACCGTCGTAACCAATCTTCCACAGATGTTGGAAGGAGTGAAATCTGTTTTCCTCAATGTCGATCGTTTCACTGAATCGAAGACAACTGCGTCCAACTATCGCGTATACCAGTCATCTGTAGAGCTAACCGTGTTTTCCAAGCTCGCAGGGATCACTCATCCTGGTGCCGACCGTCTGACTCATAAAGTCACCTTGACCAGTAAAAATCTTGTAACTTGGGTCAACGATCACGGGAATTGGAAGGTCAAGCAAATTGTAACTGATAGCGATTCGATGGCCGTGGACGGCAGGTATATCACTCCCAAAGGTTAAGTACCTTGGCAACACCGACACCAAATTGTTAAAATCACATTTAAGCATTGTTCAAAGGCAAGCTGTCGAACTAACACAATGGATATCTCTGAGGCAATTAGATCTAGCTATCTGGCTAAGGGACTATCCGATCAACATATCGTGGCTTTGACGCAAATGGCTACAACGAGGCAGTACAACGCGGGCGATGAGATCCTTGTAGAAGGGGACAATTCTCGTGATTTGATGATCCTGGCAGCGGGGACAGCTTTCGTCAAAACGGTCGTAGGAGATCCCATCGCCTATTTGCGCCCGGGGATGCCAATGGGTGAGATCGCCTTGCTCGATGAAGCGCCCCGATCCGGAACGATCGTTGCCCAAAGTGAATGCACGGTTGTTGTCTTCCCGGCAGAGAATTTGCACCGCATTTGGCTAACAAATACAGACTTGGCGGCAAGGTGCCTCCTAAACATTAGCCGCATTCTTTGTGCACGACTACGTTCCGCAAATAGAAATCTTGCCGCCCTCATGGCCGTTGAAGAGGCAGAAGCCGATACCACAAAGCACTAAATTAGGACGTACTACTTCCTGATAACCTCTTCCCTTCTTCCAATTGTTCTGCCAAAACAGCCGGTTGATAGGCCGGTGCCATCGGATCCCTTCCCTCTAGATATTCTTCAAGGACAGAATCCCTTTCCATGGCGATTCTCAATGCTGGAATGAACTCCAATTCTTCTTGCTGCAGTCCAAATTTGGCCATAACATCTGCTGCTGGGTGAGCACAGATGGATTGAGCATGAATCCGAACGGGATCCTGGGGGATCATTGTGTCAATCTCAGGTTGCAACACGGCTTTCTCGCAAGTCTTTCGATCAAAGGAATGATGTGACCGACAGGAGAAAGGCCGATATTCGTATCCGATGCACAATCCATCGACATTGAGCGGGCATAACATACGAGTTCGAACTACTTGGAGAGGAGTGAGTTTCTGGCGTGAATTACAATAATCGTTCACCCTTGTCATCAGCGCTTCTAGGGCATCCGACTCTAATTTCTTTTTCAAATAGTATGCCAACGCCAGAATTACGGGTGCGCGTTCAGTAACCCGCAAATAGCAGCAATGGTTACAGCCTTGTTGGCAAGCAAGAACTTGCGAGGGCCTTTCCTCAGATTCTAAAAGCATACTGCGTTTGGCCAAAAGCAAGTCTAGTGATCGCAGGGCTTGATGAGCGCTATGCCTTACATTAACGCCGTTTACACCAGTTCGAAAAGGCTCAGCCACTGAACTGGCAACCAAGAGATACTCTTCTATGGCCAAATCATCTCCACTTTGAAGAAGTGCTTTAGGCAATACCAAACCGATTTTTTCCAGGAGCTCGACCCTGCGCTTAACTTCCTTCTTCGTTTTCTTGCGGCCAATTTTCCGATTCACAAAGCAATGATACGAGCAGTGGCGGCTATGTGAATCAGAAATGAATCAGAATATTGGGTCGGTCAAGATTGCAAGATTTCTCTTGGAATCATTAACGCTACCCTCGTGGAAGGAACCAGGGTCACCTCGAAGTATGGTCGAAAAGAATCGAAGTGTTGAATATAGCGTTGACACGGCACTAACCGAATCAACTCCTCCATTAACAAAATCCCAAGCCATTGCCGAAGCGCATCGATGTCTCAACTGTTTCGATGCTCCTTGTACCCAAGTCTGCCCCACTCATATTGATGTTCCGAAATTCATTGGGAAAATCGCAACTGGCAATTTGAGGGGATCGGCAATAACAATTCTGGACTCTAATTTGCTAGGTGCAACATGCGCCAGAGTTTGCCCAGTTCAAGAGCTTTGTGAAGGTGCCTGTGTTTTGGGTGCAGACCATCAGCCGATACAGATTGGCCGGTTGCAGAGGTATGCGATGGACTCATTTGACGGGAGAGTCACTGTGCAACCCAAGAAACATATCGGAAGGGTCGCTGTAGTTGGGGCTGGACCTGCAGGGCTATCTTGCGCAGGAGAACTTGCCCGAAAGGGAATCGACGTCACACTTTACGAGAAGAATGCTTTACCCGGAGGACTGTCCACGTTTGGCATTGTCTCGCTTCGAGAGCCAGTCAAAATTGCCATCGAAGAAGCCAAGATTATTGAAGATCTTGGTGTTGAAATTCGCCTCAATTCTCAAGCGGACTGGCAACTTCTAGCAGAAGAATATGATGCTGTGTTTTTGGCGATTGGCAACGGCATTCCCAAACAACTTGAAATTCCCGATGAACGCTTTGTGATTGAAGGTTTGGACTTCATTGAGAAAAGCAAGCTTTTCCCCTTGGACATCCAAGTCGGTAGCAAAGTAGTTGTCATTGGTGGTGGCAATACTGCAGTCGATTGTGCGATGATCGCGGCCAAACTTGGAGCTGAAACGGTAACCGTGGTTTATCGTCGCGATGAACAAAGCTTATCGGCTTACGAACATGAACTTGCCACAGTGCGAAAGCTAGGCGTGCGTTTCGAGTTCAATTGCAAACCAGTCAGATTCCTTGTATCGGATGAAAAGATCAGCGGATTGGAATGTGCTCGCGATCAAGAAAGCCTCATGATCGAAGCTGATCAAGTTATCCGAGCAATAGGCCAAGACAGAAGACCAGTGAGCCTTCAAACCCTTAATGGTTTTATCGTGGTTGATAGCAATCTCAGGACAAGTCACTCAAAAGTATTTGCCGGTGGAGATTGCATTCGTGCCAAGGGAGCTGCGTCAACCGTTATGGCTGTCCAAGATGGAAAATTGGCGGCTCAATCGATTCACATGATGTTGGAGACCCACCGTGGCTAACCTTACTGTTGCCTTTGCAGGCATCAAAAGCCCAAATCCATTTTGGCTAGCGTCAGCTCCTCCCACTAACACGGGAGACCAAATCCATAGAGCATTTGAAGCTGGATGGGGTGGTGCAGTTTGGAAAACAATTGGGGCACCTGTACTCAACGTTTCGAATCGATACGGTTCATGGGACCATGCAGGTCACCGGATGCTCGGCATGAACAATGTCGAACTCATCTCAGATCGTTCCGTGGCTGCAAATCTGAAAGAAGTGGCGGCAATTAAGCGGTTGTGGCCCGATCGGGCTTTAATTGTCTCGGCAATGGTTGAATCAAAGCCTGAGGCATGGAACGATATCGTTCGACAAATTGAAGATTCCGGTGCAGACGGAATTGAGTTGAATTACGGATGTCCTCATGGAATGAATGAACGGGGCATGGGAAGTGCAATCGGTCAGGTTCCCGAATACTGTGAACAGATCACGTCATGGGTAAAAGGCGCGGCGAAAATTCCGGTTATCGTCAAACTCACCCCCAATATCTCGAATATATCGGTGCCAGCTTTGGCGGCAGTTCGAGGCGGGGCAGATGGAATTTCGCTTATTAATACTATCAACTCTTTAATTGGAGTCGATTTGGATTCTCTGGAACCTTCTCCAAGCGTTGGTGGACAGGGCTCTCATGGAGGCTATGCTGGGCCAGCAGTAAAACCCATTGCTCTTCACATGACCTCAGTTGTCGCATTAGAATCTGCTGTCCAAGAATCTGGGCTTCCAATATCCAGTATGGGAGGCATTTCAACTTGGCGAGATGCTGCCGAGTTTCTCTTGTTGGGAGCATCGACAGTTCAAATTTGCACTGCCGTGATGCACCACGGATTTCGAATCATTGAAGACCTCTGTGAGGGACTTTCAAACTGGATGGATGAAAAAGGTTTCGAATCGATCGACGATTTCAGGGGCAAATCCTTACAGCGACTGGTTCCCTTTCAAGACCTTAACCTTCGTTTCAAAGCCGTTGCCAAAATCAATCCTGCCCAATGTATTCAATGCAATCTCTGTTACGTCGCATGTCGAGACGCAGCACACCAATGTATTGACCTTATAGGAACAGATGGTCGTATTGTTCAACCCAAACTCACTGAATCTAGCAATGGACTCGAGTCAGTTCAAAATCGGCCCTTACCTGTTGTCCGAACTGCAGATTGCGTAGGGTGCCGCTTATGCCATAACATCTGCCCTGTCGAAGGCTGCATTGAAATGGTCGAGGTACCTGCAGATAGGCCAAGCCGCACGTGGCGCGAGGTCAGCAAATTGGCTCCTGACGCCGTAACGAATTGGGAAGCGATGAACAGTTACCGAAACGAAGAAGGGATTCATATCGACTAGTCCACATCTCTGCCATAAAATCAGGAATGATATTTCCATGTCGATGTTGATCAAGAATGGCGAAATCGTTACGGGCGACTCCAGATTCTTCGCAGATATCTTCGTTGAGAACGAGACCATCACTGCTATCGGGATAGATCTTCCGATCCCTGCCGATTGCGAAGTAATTGATGCTTCTGGCAAGTTTGTATTTCCGGGCTTTATTGATCCTCACGTCCATATTTACTTACCCTTCATGTCCACATTTGCCAAGGACACTCACGAAACAGCAAGCATTGCAGGACTCATAGGTGGCACGACCAGCTATATCGAAATGTGTTGTCCTTCTCGATTGGATGATGCCTGGGAAGGCTATCAACTTTGGAAGTCGAAAGCTGATGGCAATAGTGCTTCAGATTATTCATTTCACATGGCAGTGACCAAATTTGGTCCCGAAACTGCCAACCAGCTTAGGAAAATCGTAAACGATGGAACTGCTTCATTCAAGATTTTTCTTTCTTACAAGAATTTCTTTGGTGTCGAAGATGGAGAGATGTACGAGACACTGCGTTTGGCGAAAGAGCTAGGCGTGATTGTCACTGCCCATTGCGAAAATGCCGAACTCGTGAGCAGGTTACAGAGTGAACTGATAGGCTCAGGAAAAACAGGCCCCGAGTGGCATGAAGCCAGTCGGCCAGAGTCTGTCGAAGCTGAAGGTACACATCGATTTGCCACGTTCCTGGCTAACACAGGTGCAACCGGCTATGTGGTGCATCTCTCATGTGAACCAGCACTGAAGATGGCAACTGACGCCAAAGCAAATGGAACCAAACTTTTTGTCGAATCTGTAATTCCGCATTTCTTACTTGATAAGACTCTTGCCGAGCAAAAAGGAGTCGAAGGCATGAAACATGTGATGTCTCCGCCACTTCGAGATGCAAGAAATCACGAGCGCCTTTGGAACGGATTGTCAGCTGGTCAGATCGATACAGTTGCGACTGACCATTGCCCGTTTGACCTAAGCCAGAAACTTCTTGGTGCGGACTCGTTCACTCAAATTCCGAATGGGATACCAGGAATCGAAGACCGTGTGAACCTTCTGTATTCTCGCGGGGTTTGCACAGGGAAAATTGATCTCCATCAATTCGTAAACGTTGCGAGCACCAATGCCGCCAAGATCTTTGGCCTCTTTCCCAAAAAGGGAACCATCGCAGTTGGTAGCGATGCTGACCTAGTGATCTATGATCGGGATTACCGTGGGAAAATCTCTGTGAAAACTCAGTATACGAACAACGACTACAACGCTTTTGAGGGAACAGAAATTTACGGACGTCCGTGGATCGTGACCGTTCGAGGCAAAATCCAGGTTCACAATGGGTCTTTCGTCGGTGAAAAGGGGCTGGGAAGATTTATTCCTAGAAAACCCCAGTATTTCTGACGATATAGATAGGTGTTATGGCGATCAATCCCCAGCTAACGATCAGTGAACTTAAAGAGCTGCGAGAGCTTACATCCGATGAATTTGGGGCTCAGAGGGTTGCATGGTCTCCGACTTGGCTAAAGGCTCGAGAATGGTTTCAGTCAAAGCTATCGGATTTGCCTGTAAAGCATCACTACGATGCTGCAGGTAACCATTGGACAACGCTCAAGGGTGAATCAGAAAGGGCTCTTATTCTGGGAAGTCATCTGGATTCAGTGCCAAATGGGGGTTGGCTAGATGGAGCTTTGGGAGTCCTGTCTGGCCTCGCCGTACTTCGCCGAATCAACGAGCAATACAATGGCAACCCACCTGTTACAATCCGCTTGGTCGACTGGGCTGACGAGGAAGGAGCCAGATTTGGGCGTAGTTTATTCGGCTCTTCTGCCTTTGCCGGGAATCACACGATTGAGCTGGATCGACATCGTGTTGACCGTGAAGGCTTTACATTGTCTGACGCCATGTGGAGTTGTGGCTTTTCGATTGACAACTTGGATGCGGCGCAAATTGAGCGGGAAAATGCTGCCGCCTATTTGGAACTGCATATCGAACAAGGCCCTGTGCTAGAGTCTATTGGCCTTCCATTGGGAGTGGTCACCGGCACCAAAGGCGTTGAACGCCACAATATCATCTTCAAGGGCCAAGAAGCTCACTCGGGCTCAACCCCTATGTCTGTTCGCCGAGACGCTCTCGCTGCGGCAGCAAGATTTACACTGGAAACATATCCGATTGCTCAACGCCATTCTGATGCAGTCTGTACGGTTGGAAGCCTAAAAACAAGACCAGGGATTGTTACCGCAGTTGTTGGCGAAGCAGAGCTTACTCTGGATCAAAGAGACCTACATCCTGCGATTTTGAATCAGATGCTTGAAGACGCCAAATCCGCTAGCGAACAGTTTGCCGAGGAGCATGGTTGTACAGTGGTCTGGTCAAAGATACTGAGCATTGAGCCCGTTCCCTTCCATGCTGAATTAATCCGGCTCTGCGACGAGAGTGTTCGAGAAATTTCAGGTCAGGCGAAGCTACTTCCCTCGGGTCCACTCCATGATGCCGCAGAGGTTGCTCGTGTGGGGATACCAACTGTAATGATGTTTGTTCAATCTTTGCGCGGTATCAGCCACAACCGAATCGAAAATACAAGTGACGATCACCTGAGCATGGCAATTATCGCCTTAGACAACCTGGCAGATCGAACGATTGATTGGATAGTTTCCCAGCCATAGGAACAGTTCTGTTGGTCATTTTCACCATGTCTTTTGCGGGTAAACAAACCAAATTCAGAATGGCTCACAGAAAAATCTGAATGCAAAAACTGCTAGCCTAAGATATGTCCGATACGGTCCAGAATCACAAGGAATTCCTGTTCCCAGCTGTCGTTACCTACTATAAAGAGCCTCTCGCCGTTAGTCATGCCGAGGGCATGTACGTTTGGGATGAAGATGGGAATAAGTATCTCGACTTCTTTGGTGGCGTTCTTACGATCAGTGTCGGTCATGCAAATCCGGCCGTGGTCAAAGCTCAAGTCGATCAGATTCAAAAGCTACAGCACACTACAACCCTCTACGCCAACAAAAACCTTTCAGATTTGGCAGCAAAGCTTGCCGAAGTAACCCCCGGTGACCTCAAGAAGAGCTACTTCACGAGTACTGGCACAGAAGCCGATGACACCGCGATCTTGGCCGCCAAATTACATACCAATCGCCATGAAATCGTCGTATTACGTCACAGCTATGGTGGCAGGTCGGCAACGGCTCTATCGGCGATGGGTCATGCACCCTGGCGCCCTGTCGCGGCACAAGTTGCTGGATTTACCCATGCTCATGCGCCTTACTGTTATCGCTGTCCCTTTGGCCTCAAGTACCCAAGCTGTGAATTGAGATGTGCTGATGATATCGAAGAACTCATCCAGACAACCACGACCGGAGAAATCGCAGCCTTCATGGCAGAACCAATCTTAGGCGTGGGAGGATTTATCGTTCCACCTCCCGGATACTTTGAGAAGGCTGTTGGTATTGCTAAGAAACACGGTGGACTCTTCATTGCGGATGAAGTCCAAACCGGTTGGGGGCGAACTGGAGAAAAGTGGTTCGGCATTGAACACTGGGATGTAGAACCAGACATTCTTACCACTGCGAAAGGGATGGGCAATGGTGTCCCAATCGCTGTAACGATTGCGAAAGAAGAAATCGCAAACAGCTTCAAGGGAATGACTTTCACAACCTTTGGCGGCAATCCAGTCTCTACCGCGGCCGCCCTTGCCGTAATCAAAGAGATTGAAGATAGAGATTTGCGTCAAAACGCAAAGATCGTTGGCGATTACTTCCGTGCAAAGCTTGACGAACTTAAGGAGAAATACGAAATCGTCGGTGACGTTCGCGGATTGGGGCTAATGCAAGGAATCGAAATCGTCAAAGACAAAGCGAGCAAGGAACCAGCCGTTGGATATGTCGCCCAAATATTCGAAGAGACCAAGAAGAATCGCGTTCTCCTGGGCAAAGGCGGTCTTTATGGAAATGTATTGAGGCTGGGCCCACCACTCATAGCCGAAAAATCCCACGTTGATGAGATGATCGAAGCATTGGATAAAGCCTTAGACGCTGTTCAGAAGTAATCCAACCATGCAAAGTCATTCGCTGATTAGCGAATGACTTTGTACAATGCCGGATCAATCTTGCCACCGACCTTTAGATTCGAATCCCAAATCGTTGTCACCTCAATGACCTCTTTGCTGATATCAGGAAACGAATATTTCTGACTGGTTCCGTATCGCACGATATCGCCTTCATCAGTGACATCAATTTCAAAAGTGCCAGCTGCCGGAGTCTTCGCATCCACCCTTAGGAGGCCCGTAACTCTTTGCACTGCGATCCCATTGACCTTGGCTGTACCCTCAACGTTTAAAGTCGCCCACTGCTCCTTAAGACGTTGCAGGCGTACTGGCTGAGAAATAGCTATATCGAGGATTGGGTTGAGATCACCCAAGCTGCGCTCTGCCGCCATGTAGAGGTCAGCCACCTTCTGCTCAATACCGTTCTGAATTCGGTATTCCGTATTACGCTTCACATGTGTAGCGTCATTCGGATCGTTATAGGAGAATGTTTCTCCATCAGACACAAGTAGCCAAGCATCTGGATTCTTTCCGTTCTTTTGCTGCGCAAGAAAGATCTTGCCGGGGCGCTCATATTGAAGTTTCGTTACAACATTGATAGTCTGCCCCTGCGCAGATTGAGTCATCACGATATTGCCTGACACCGACGTAGCAGTCGAATACCGAGAAAGAACCTTGGTCAAAAGTTGACTGGCAGTTGGCTTCTCTTGGGAGACTTGGGCTTGCCCCTGTGTCGTGGCAAGCGTAATGAAAGCAAGTGCTATGTTCATCATGGTATTAACCTGCGGTCGATTTCCATTCGATATCTTGGACGTTCTGTAAGTGGTTTGCAGTTCGCGATGCTACAAAGAGCCAATCTGATAGCCGATTCACAAACTGCAGGACTGAATCACTCACTGGCTCTGAACCATTGAGATCCCATATGGATCTCTCTGCTCTTCGGCATCCCGCTCGGGCCAAGTGTAGTAATGCTGACAGCCGAGTGCCTCCTGGAAGAATAAACGCTTTCAGAGGGGGAAGCGTTTCTTCCAAGGAATCAATCGATTGTTCAAGAAACTCAATCTTTGATGCATTGATGGATTGAACGGTGAATTTCCCTCCTGGCGGAGACGCCAATTCTGCACCTAGATCAAACAGCCAATTCTGGATTTGGTAAAGGATGGGATCAAGTGGGGACTCTGAAGCTTCGGTGCGTGATAGCCCAATCAGAGCATTCAACTCATCAACATCCCCGATGGCTTGGATTCGAGGAGACGTCTTAGAGACTCGATCTCCACCGTAAAGTCCAGTGGTTCCATCGTCTCCAGCCCGCGTATAAAGTTTCAACGCTTCTCCCTTAGGACCATCAATGCAAATTTCGGCAACAGCTTCACCTTTGATATTTTAGATGGATTCAATGCAATTCTCCAAAGCCATTCCAGTCGAAGGGATTGGAAAAGTTTGGGTGCCCGCTTTGTTTTCCCACTATAGACATCCAATGATCCTCCAACTCCGATGCCCACCTTCGCACCAGTAAGCGACTGAGTGCTTAAGTAAAACAGTTCTTGACGCGGCATACCCATAGCGATGAAAAGCACATCCGGTTTGGTTTCTCCTATTTCCCGAGCAACCACCTCATCACTTTCTGCAGGAAAGTAACCGTGCCTTGTTCCGACAATATTGCATCCCGGATGCTTGAGACATAGTTTCTCTGCTGCCAATTCTGCAATTCCTGGTTCTGAACCGAGTAGGAATATTCTTGTGCCCCTATCGGCACTTAGGGCGCAGACTCGATCGACGATATCGACACCACTTACCTTCTCGGGAAAGGCATTTCCTGAACGCTGAGCGGCCCAAATAACTCCACTGCCATCAGGGGTAACCAATGCTGCCTTTTGGATGACTTGACGAAATGAGTCGCTCTCGTTGGCAATAACTATTCCAACCGCATCAGCAGTCACAACCAAATGTGGCCCACCTTCGTTAACGAACGATTCGATCAACGCCAGAGTGTCACTCATCGTCACCTTATCGATGCCGACTCCCAAAATCTCAACTTGTGACCGCTGTCTCGCACTCATCTTTGTCACTGACATCGCTGCGTAGATTCTACTCGTGAGAGTCTCCACGAATTCCTTCGCTTCTGCAGTCTCTGGAGTGCTTATCCTGATCCTATTCCACTAAGGGCAGACCATCAGAATTAGTTTGGTGAATTAGGTTCAGATGCCCGACGCAACTTGGCATGATGGAATCGTCCTAAAGAGGTGTGATTTGTTTGGTATTGGGTTATCACAAGCCATCTCATGCCAACATTCCCGAACAAGATAAGTAGAATATAGAAAATGACTGGAACCGCAGCTCCGACGAAAATTCAGATCAAGGTCTTGCGACAACAAGACCAGATTTCTCCCAAGCACTGGGAAGAATTTGTCATTCCCTTCAAGGAAAAGCTTAACGTTATCTCGGCTCTGATGGAGATTCAGAAAAATCCGGTCACGTCAGATGGCAAGAATGTTCGCCCACCCGTTTGGGAATCAGCATGTCTTGAAGAGGTTTGTGGTGCCTGCACCATGAACATCAATGGACGAATTCGACAGGCCTGCACTGCCCTCATTGAAGATGTCTGCGAACTGAAGGGCGACACCTACATGTTGACATTGGAGCCCATGAAGAAGTTTCCATTGGTGCGAGACTTAATCGTGGATCGATCCAAAATGTTTGATAACCTCAAGAAAGTCAAAGCTTGGGTGCCAATCGATGGCAGCTTTGATCGTGGAATGGCTGAACCACAGGACGACCATGTTCGCCAGCTTCGATACGCTCTTTCTCGCTGTATGAGTTGTGGATGCTGTTTAGAGGCATGCCCTCAGGTAAACGAGCACTCAGTATTTGTCGGCCCCGCAGCTATGGGACAGGCACTTCTATTCAACATACATCCAGTGGGCAAAACTCTTAAGAATGACCGACTCGAATTCCTGACTTCTGAAGAAGGCATTACAGGATGTGGCAACGCACAGAACTGTGTCAAAGTCTGCCCCAAGAGCGTGCCGCTTACCAGGTCTATCGCTGAGCTTAATCGAGATACAACGGTTTACAAGCTCAAGAAGTGGATCGGCGTCATCTAGGAACTCATACCCTTCTTGTCCAGTACAATGAAGGGTATGGCACTCCATTTTCGAAGTCTGATCGTGGCCAGCCTCGGCTTGGCTTATAGTCATGCCTTTGCCCAGGCAGATACCCCTCCGAGCGTTAAACTCACCATTGACGATAAGGCAGTCTCCGCAGGAAAGCCATTCCATGCATCTGTCACAGTAACGTTTGCCGACGGGTTGCACGCTTACCAAAACCCGCCGAGTGCAGATACGTTCATACCGGTAGTCGTTAAGGTTGATGGTAAGGAATTCACTCTGGCCACAGTCAAGTATCCAAAAGGCTCTCCGGCAAAGGTTGCGGGAGAAGAAAAGCCAGTAAATATCTATACTGGAACGATCAAGATCCCGCTATCCGTTAAAGCACCGGCCAAGCCAGGTGCGTTTGACCTAAACGTTAGTGTCAGCTATCAGCAGTGCAATGAGGGAAGCTGTTTCCCACCTTCAACAGTTAGCGCTTCTGCCAAGGTCAAAGTGAGCAAGCCCGTGCTCAAGAAGATGGGTAAATCTTGAGACCTGTTTCTGTAGCTGACTTCGAAATCGGCACCGAAAAGCTAACAATCATTGCTGGTCCGTGTCTGGCTGAAAGCCATGAAATATGCGCTGAAGTTTGCGGCTCAGTTCAGCAAATCTGCCAAGAACTTGGATTCAACTACATCTTCAAGGCTTCATTTGACAAGGCCAATCGAACTTCGGCAGGTACCGTTCGCGGCTCAGGAGTTGATGAAGGGCTAAAGATGATCGATGGCATCAAATCTCAATTCCAGGTTCCAGCCACCACCGATATCCATTTACCAGAACAGGCACAAGTAGCAGCTCAGGTTGTCGATATTCTGCAGATACCTGCATTCTTGTGCCGCCAATCTGATCTGCTGGAAGCTGCAGCTCTAACGGGAAAGCCTGTCAACGTAAAGAAGGGGCAATTTCTTGCGCCACAAGATACCAAGAATATTGTTGAAAAGCTAAATAGCTTCCATGCTAACGGAATCATGCTCACCGAACGAGGCACCAGCTTTGGCTACAACACGCTCATTGTCGATATGCCAGGGCTTGAAATCATGAGAAGCTTTGGAGTGCCTGTCTGCTTTGACGCCACGCATTCGGCTCAGCGACCTGGTGCGGCAGGAACATCATCTGGCGGTGTTCGAGAGTCCATTCCAGCCATGGCTAGAGCAGCTGTTGCCGTTGGCGTGGATGCCCTCTTCTTGGAGATACATCCCAACCCTGAAAAGGCTCTCTCAGACTCCGCTACTCAGTGGCCTCTCAATCGAGCGCGAGCCTTATTGGAACAGATCAAAAGAATTCGAGACGCCGTTAATTAGCGCGAAAGGTAAACCTTTTCAATCCGCTCGGCCATTTTCTGGATGGTGTAGGTCGAGCGGTGGACTTCCTGAGCTCGACGTCCCATTTCAACATTTACATCTGGGTTCGTCGCCAATCTCGTAGCGATCGCAGCCAAGCTATCAGCATCTCGTTTATTAAAGAGGTAGCCGGTTGATCCATCCTCGATAATCTCTGGCATCCCCCCAACTCTACTTGCCAAAACTGATCTTCCAACCGACATGGCTTCAAGTGCGGCATACGGGAAAGCCTCTTCCCAAACACTTGGAATGACGACCGCATCAATCGCCTGAAGACACTCGGGCACATCAGCCCTATATCCATGGAACCGAACTTGAGCATGGAGTTCGTTTGCCCGATCGGCTAATGCCCCAGAGAGTGGTCCTTCACCAAAAACCTCAAATCGAATTCGACTTTCTACTGCCTTCGATGCCTCAAGGATGGTATCCACGCCTTTTTCGGCCACCAAACGCCCAAAGAAGCCAATTGAAAAAACATCGTCTTCTATTCCAAGGGCTTTGCGCTGGTCGATTCGTAATCTAGATGGCGTTAACTCTGGGCAGCCCGCCTTAGCAACCGTCAGTTTGTGACTGGGAACGCCCGATATCTCCAATTGCTCCTGAACGGCGTTGGAAACCGGGATGAAATGGTCGAACAGAATGTCGTAAAGTCGAACCTTCGTTTGGCTCCACGGAAGAACCAAGTGCCGAGTCATGATCGAACATCGCTGACGGGTGAGCCTAGCGGCAATTGCTGGAAGTAAGAAATCCGGACTGAAGTGAATGTGAACAACGTCGTAGCGATTGGCCTTAAAGTGGCGCAGATATTTGGCCATTGCTGGAAAGTCCAGCTTCCTTCGGTTGAGGATTGGGATCTGGGGTGCAGTAATTCGCTCACTCAGGGGTGTGCTGGGACCACAACTGACCACGACCTCATGACCACGTTCTTGAAGACCTTCACTTAAGTAAACGATATAGCGCTCGATGCCTCCCCAAGACGGGAGCGAACTTCCTACTTGTAAAATCTTCATCGTTATACGGAATGTAAGTGACGGTTCAACCAGTCTAAGTTATTTTCAACCATTTCGGTATGCCAATCGTGACCACCTTCGTAGGTTCTTAAGAGTTTGACGCAGTCAAGGGCATGAAAGACTCCACGAACATGATCTGGACGTGATGCAGGATCCTTCAAACCCAGAGAAAGCTGGGTTGGAACTTTACAGTAGGTCGCATGATTGATCGTATCGTAATAGCTCACCGTGTTCAAAACTCGTGCTTCTCCAACGGGTAGGTTGAGCATGTAATCCGCAAGCTCCTTTAGAGGATATCTGTAGATCGTGTCTTGAAGGGTATGGTTTATGCCAGCCAAAAACGGCATATCCGAGCATACAGCTTTAATGATTGGGCACCATGTTCCCAACCACAAAGACATTCCACCACCTTGGCTCATACCCATAGCTCCAATGGCATCTTCGTCAACCTCTAACTGTGCCTGAAGCACTCGGGCAGCAATGAAGGCATTCTGGAACATCTCTCGGAAAATCCAAGTATACGGGGAATCAGCACCCTGTGAAAAATAACCTCTCGCAGGAACATATTTCTCTCGATGGAATGCCTCATGACCATGAAGATTGAATCCAAAGCTGACGTATCCTTCCCGAGTTCCATACTGGTTAGGTAGGAGTGATTCACGCCCGTATGGAGGAACCCAAAGAAATCCAGGACGTCTACGTGCCCCCTGAGGATAAGCCAACCAACCGTGAACTGGCTTACCTCCGATCCCTGAGAAAGATAGGGTTTCAACCGTAAAACCGGGATAGTCGAAGTCATTGGTCAAACTTCGACGATAGTCAAGCCGAACGGCTGCTGCTTCTGCCACCACGTCCTGCCAGAACTCTTTAAAGTCCTCAGGCACATATGGGGCGAATTCTGTCATGCCCCGACAGCGCGTTGCAATGCTTCAACCCTAAGACCAGTGGTCATGAGCCAAGCGGTAGCGCGTTGAATCTCTTCGACTGGACCCTCAAGTTCTAATTGAACCCAACCGAAATCTGCATCCACATTCGCCTTGGCAATGTTGACCTTTACATTGAAATCACGGCTCAGTTGCCAAATCCAAGGCTGTTGGACGTGCTCTTTGCCTGCAGTCACGTTTATTTCGACGCGCTTCATAGTATGTCTGCAGGATACCGAAACGGAGAGATCAAAAACGCCTGAAATCAGCATCTCATATACGAGAGTTCGAACCTATTTTTATGGACACCACTCCAGAAGCTTATTCACGCTCCCCGTTCACTTTATTGGTCAGAACCCCTACTAATCTGAAAGACATGACTGTCCGGGTTCTGCTGGACCGTATAATTCAAATGTGAGTGACCGAGTCTTAGTTTTCGACACCACTCTCCGTGATGGAGAGCAGAGCCCAGGCGTGCGTTTGTCTCTTGAGGAAAAGCTTGAGATTGGTAAGCAGCTTGAGCTCCTTGGGGTCGACATTATCGAGGCCGGTTTTCCAATCAGTTCACCTGGTGACTTTCAGAGTGTCCACATGTTGGCCACCGAGCTAAAAGATGTAACGATCTGTGGCTTGACTCGAGCCAGAGAAAAGGATATCGAGGTGGCCGCCGAGGCACTCAAGCCTGCGGCCAGACGTCGAATCCACACCGGCCTCGGAGTAAGTGAAAACCACCTTCAGCACAAATTACGAATGACAAGAGAGCAAGCTCTGGAAACCGGCGTGAAAGCGGTGAAGTTTGCCCGTCAGTTCACCGACGACATCGAATACTTCATGGAAGACTCGGGAAGAGCTGACCGCGATTATGTCTACAAAGTCGTCGAAGAGGTTATTCGAGCGGGAGCAACGACCATTAACGTCCCCGACACAACCGGCTTTACCTACCCAAACGAATACTACAGCCTAATAGACGGCATTATCCGAAACGTACCAAATTCGGACAAAGCAGTTTTTTCATGCCATTGCCATAACGATTTGGGAATGGCAACTGCAAATACACTTGCGGGTGTGATGGCCGGTGCCAGACAAGTTGAAGTCACCGTAAACGGGATTGGTGAACGAGCTGGCAATACTGCTCTGGAAGAAGTCGTCATGGCGCTCTTCATTCGGAAAGATAAGTTTGGCGTTGGAACTCGAATCGACACAACTCAACTTCTTCCCACATCCCGACTGGTATCCAAGCTGACAGGCATGGTTGTTCAGAGGAACAAAGCAGTAGTTGGAGCCAATGCATACGCCCATAGCAGCGGAATTCACCAAGATGGTGTGCTCAAAGAACGAAGCACTTACGAGATTATCGATCCACTCTTGGTTGGTGCAGAAAAGAGTGAGATCATCTTGACCGCCAGGTCTGGTCGTCATGGATTAAAACATCGACTCGCTGAAATTGGTTACGCCTTCTCAGAAGAGAGATTTGAAGAGATCTACACCAACTTCCTCAAGATCGCGGATACCAAGAAAGAGGTCAATGAAGATGACCTGCGCACTCTGGTTGACCTCTAAAATTCAAAGGCTGATTGTGTACCGCTTAAGTTTGCCTCAAGCGGTACATTTAGATCGATGAGCCAACCGATTTACGTGGTCGACGCTTTCACCGCTAGACCCTTTGCAGGTAATCCTGCTGGCGTATGCCCTTTGACTGAGGTCAAATCTGATGAATGGATGCAGAAGGTCGCATCAGAGATGAGGCATGCTGAAACGGCATTTGTGCGCCCATTAGACGATGGATTTGAATTGCGTTGGTTTACACCTTCGATTGAAGTTGATTTATGCGGTCATGCAACACTTGCAACCGCTCATATACTTTGGACAACTGGTCGTGTTCCAGCTGATCAGCCGATCCATTTCCAAACTCGTAGTGGCATCTTGGTCGCCAATCCAGGTCCGCTCATTGAACTCAACTTCCCTGCTATAACCGCCAAAATGGCTCAACTTCCCCATCCTATAGAGGGTCTATCACCCATTTGGACTGGGCACAACAACATGGACTGGATTGTAGAGGTTGAATCCGTAACCCATTTGAAAGATTTTTCTCCCAACATTGAAAACATCAAGAATTTGGGCATGCGCGGCCTTATTGTCACTGCACTGGGAGGCGGATCATACGACTTCGCATCTCGCTTCTTTGCCCCTCAATCTGGTGTTTCTGAGGACCCAGTTACTGGTTCGGCCCATTGTTGCCTGGCTACTTTCTGGAGTGCGAGGCTCGGAAAGAGACGCATGATAGGATATCAAGCTAGTGAACGGGGTGGTGAGGTCGATGTCGAATGGCTGGATGATCGAGTCATTCTCAGGGGTTCAGCCGTAACCGTATTGGAAGGAACTTTCCTTTGCTGACCTCCCAATTAATTGGACCCGAAAGACATTCCGAGCTAGATCTTGTCCGCGCCCTCTTTCGCGAGTATGGACTAGAATTGGCGATTGATTTATGCTTCCAAGGCTTTGAAGAGGAACTCAAGAATCTGCCCGGTAAATATATGCTTCCGCTGGGAGAGCTACGACTGTATTACTCTGACATGGACTTGGTGGGCTGTGGGGCCTTCCGGCCCCTGAACACCGACACCGCCGAGCTCAAACGGATTTATGTGAGACCGGAATTCCGGGGGCGCGGGTTCGGGAGAGAGATCACACTCGGACTAATCAAGGCTTGTGAAGCGGCCGGTTACAGACTCATCAGGCTGGATACGCTTCGCCGACTTGTTCCGGCCGTAAATCTGTATCGCAATCTTGGCTTCATTGAAATAGAAGCTTACAACGAGACCCCCATTGACGATGTTCTCTATATGGAATATCAAGTTCAGAAACCGCTATATACAATTGAAGATCAAGAACCTGAAGTCCCAACAACCTGATTAACATTTCATCAGGAAGGTAATATCCCCTTAGGAGCTCAAGCTAAAGACCCAAACATGTACAAGTGGGTAAATGATCGAGAGGCACTTTCAAAACTGGCAGATAATTTGAGGCAACTCAGTTACGCCAACCCATTGAAAGCAGCAAGTGCATGCAACAAGCTTCAAACCGCAGCTAAAACTGGTGATTGTGTTGTGGAGTGGGCGGTCTTCCGCTACCTCGAAGCAGCTTCTACTTTTGCTCTCAGCAACCCGAAAGATGCCATTTCGATGGCATACGAGGCCCTTAAAGTCTTCGAAGAGCACAACGAACCAAGGTTTGCTATTCGGACCATGAATGTCTTGGGCCTCAGTCTCAACACCCAACAGCAACCGGGCGAGGCTATGCAGATTCTGACTCGAGCCAGAAACTTGGCCAATGAACACTATCTGTCTCACGACGTGGGACTATGTTCATTAAATCTTGGATATGTAAGCTCCTGCAACGGTGGATATGAAGAGGCCAAGAAATATTATACGGAGGCGCTTGAGAGCGACTTTGACTCGCATCTCCGATTACTAACACTTGGAAATATTGCAGATGTCCTGATCGAGTTATCGGAATACGATTTGGCTGCCGACTACATTTCGCAGGGTCTGGTTTTGATTGGCCCAAAGACCCCAAATGTGATCGAGGCCCATCTTCTTTCCAATCGGGCTTCCATTGAAGCCTCCAGAGGCCAAATTGAAACGGCCAAAGCTTCTGCGACCGAAGCTTTAAGACTCTTGGAATCCATTGGTGCCTCTCAAACAATGGTTAATCCATGTTTAGATTTGGCCGCTGCCCACATCAGGAGGAGCGATTTTGAAGAAGCACTTTCCTATGCTCGCCAAGCCAGGAATCTATCAGAAAATCTTGGTGGCAAGCCCTACTTAAGGCGAATACTTCGCCTCGAAGCGGAAGCTCTCGATGGTCTGAACGACTATCAAGCAGCTGCCAAAGCATGGAGAGAGTATGCGGACTTGATCCAATCAAGTATTCACACAGAGGTTGAGAGAGGCATTCAAACCGCAACTCTGCAGAGGGAAATCCAATGGGCAAGAAGGGAAACGGAACTTCTTAGGGATGTTAATGAGCAATTACATCAAGCAAAGGAGGCGGCAGAATCGGCAAGTCGGGCGAAGTCGTCCTTCTTAGCTAACATGAGCCACGATATTCGGACGCCCATGAATGGGGTTATCGGAATGACGACTCTCCTCATGAATACCGAACTGAACCTGCAGCAAGCTGATTACGTTCACATGATCCAAGCATCAGGTGAGGTTCTTTTGGCGCTGATTGGCGATGTACTGGATCTGTCACGTTTGGAAGCAGGCAAATTCGTGATCAGTTCAGCCGCATTTTTCCCCCGAGAACTCCTTTCCAATCTCTCCCATTTGTTGGCCCCGGCAGCGAAAACCAAGTCTATATCGCTAACCTGCCAGATTGATGAGGACTGCCCTGAAGCGGTAATCGGAGATCGCGATCACATATTACAAGTACTGCTCAACTTGGTTGGCAACGCGATAAAATTCACCCATGAAGGCTCAGTTACCGTTTCGTTGAAATGTTTGGAATCCAAAAACTCAGAAACAAAGCTTAGATTTGAGGTTTCGGATACTGGCATCGGCATCGCCACAAACTCCCTTGACACAATCTTTGATCCATTCACACAAGGTAATGATTCCCTTGCCAAATCTTATGGTGGAAGTGGATTGGGCCTTTCCATTTGTAAAGGTCTTGCTGAGGCGATGGGCGGGAACATCGGAGTCAACAGCAAAATCGGACTGGGAAGCACCTTCTGGATGGATCTTCGACTTCCGATTGCCGAAAAACTGGATACGACTTCACCAAAGACTCTGCCCATATCTGTTGCAGACAAACTCCCATTGAGAGGTCGAAGTGTCCTTGTTGTTGAAGATAACGAGATCAATCAACGAGTTGCGGAAGGCATCCTGACTATTCTTGGAGCAACCGTAGAATGCGCTGTTGACGGTTTGACTGCGATAAAGTCCGTGTCAGAAAATCGGTATGACTTCGTCCTCATGGATTGCCAGATGCCCGGAATGGACGGTTATGAAGCCACCAGGCGAATCCGGCTACGGGAGGAGACCACTGGCGATCACCAGGTCATTATCGCAATGACTGCCAACGTCACTCCAATCGATAGAGAACTTTGCATTCAAGCAGGGATGGATGATTACCTACCAAAGCCCATTCGCCCCGCCGAGCTGCTTCAAGTCGTTCTGGAGCATATCCGACGAACGACGCCGGCCTAACGCTTCCCTACTTGAAGAAATCGAAAGTCTGGAGACGATCTCGGACTCCAGCTAGAAACTTTCCAGCAACGAGCCCATCGATAATCCGGTGATCATAGGTGAGGACAAGATGCATGATGGAGCGAATCGCAATCATGTCATCCACGATAACAGGAGTTTTCTGAATACTATAGGTTCCCAAAATGCCTGCTTGGGGAGCGTTGATCATAGGAGTGCCGAAAAGCGCTCCGTAGGTTCCCGGATTGGTTAATGTGAATGTTCCACCTTGTACGTCGGTCGGCTTAAGTGAGTTGCTTCGAGCTGCCTTCGCGATCCCTTCCAGATCTTTAGCAAGTTCAATGAGATTCTTGGTCTGACAGTCGCGAATAACGGGGACAATTAAACCATCTTCACCCTTCGGCCCCAACGCAACAGCAATTCCTATATGGACACCCTTGTTTGTGATAATTTGATTATCGGCTGTTAGGCTTGAGTTAACCAATGGGAACTCCATAAGAGTTTCAGCCAACGCCTTGATAAAAAACGGAGTGTACGTAAGTTTTACTCCGTATGTTTCTTGGAATGAGTCCTTGTTCCGTTCTCTAAATTTGACCATGTTGGTCACGTCAACTTGAGTTACAGTTGAAACGGTCGGAACCTGCGAACTGCGAATCATGTGCTCCGCAATCATCTTTCTCATTCCGATCAACGGGGTCACGACCTGATCTGGACCAATAGCAGTGGGCGCAACAGGCTTGGGTGCTGGTACAGGCTGACGAGCGGTAGACGGCTTCGAATCAACTTGTGGAGCTGGTGTCGAACTTGATTTCGAACCTGTTGCGATGAATGCCTCAATATCTTTCTTGGTAACGCGACCACCTTCACCGGATCCAAGAATACGTTCTAAATCGTTATCCGTCAGTCCTTGTTCCTTGGCAATGGCCCGAACAACAGGCGTGTACCACTTACGATCTCCAGACGGAACTGACTGGTGAACGTCTAACGATGGAGTTGGTTCAGCCTTTAGAACAGAATCAGTTTCTACAGGACTAGCTCCGACTGGTTTCTCTTCTACGGCAGTAGTAGAACCTGCCGGCTCGATGATCCCCATGGCGTGAAAGACCTCGACTGGCTCCCCTTCCTGAATCAATATTTTGGTTAGAATGCCAGATGTTGGGGCGGGCAGTTCCGTATTAACCTTGTCGGTCATGATCTCAACAATGGCTTCGTCTTCCTTTACGAAATCACCTTCCTTCTTTAGCCAACGGCTAACGGTTCCTTCGTGGACGGACTCACCCAATTCGGGCATCAAGATCTCGACTGGCATGCTACATATATTACCGGGACTGGATTTCTGCCAACCCAACGCGTTTCGGCACATTTAGGGCAGAGTTAGACTCATATACGAGGCCAACCCCTAAGAAATCAACAAATTAGGGTGCGAGAAAGCTTCTTAGGTCTTCTGGATGAACACTTGGCTCTCCGGGCGCAACATGGCTCAAACGCCCCATCCTCATCCACGACTCAAGTTCGTCAACCAATTCGAAAAGATGGCCAAAGCTCTCAACATAAAAAAGGAGGGGCTGGTAGTGATCGATCTCAAAGCTTTGATTGATAACCCACTCCAATTGAATCGGATATCGCTGTACGTCGACAGATTCAATGCAGTGTTGGATCTCGCCAAATGAGCTCAATAATCCGCTTCCATATACCTTCAAGCCAGACGAAGAATTCATAAGCCCAAACTCCACCGTGAACCAAAAGAATCGAGCCATTGCTTGAATAATGCTGGTGAGTTGCCTTACTCGCTCGGTTTCATCCGAAATGCTCTGAACGATATCAGCCGCGGTATGCGCGCAATCCCCGAATCGAACCAATGCGTCCGCAAAGGCTGGATCCGTATGCATTGGAACATGACCCGCGATATCGTGAAAAATATCTGGCTCAGGAAGGTAATCCAACTTGTCCGAACGACGAATTGTAATCGTCGTTGGGAAAGCTCGGTCACGTAGGCAGTCAAAGAACTTAAAGGCTGGCACGTAACCACTAACTGCCCTTGCTTGGAAATGAGTCAGTGGCTCCAAAAACTGGTTGACATCTACCAGCCTTGGCACTCTGTTAGGATCGAGACACAACGATTCAATACCTTTGAGGAAATGCTCGTTGGCATATTGATGCCATCTTGGTTGCATTCGAGCAAATAGTCGTTTCCATGACGAATGATTTTCGTCGGTATAAAGCTCGTAAGGTTGATCGATATAGAGCTCGCCATGAAGTCGAGCTTGTTCTATAAACGGCGCCTCTGTCGTAGTTAATCCACGCATATCGCCTATCTGATTGACTGAATATTGAGCCACGCTGCTCTCCTTGTCCCTTTGGATATTTCTACCTTGGCAATCATTCCGCTTCAGTGAGGAACAAGCGCTTCCTTGGTGGTTAGAATATCCATCGAGAATGAATATTCTAACTGTACCGTACTCGTAGGATTACCATGAAGACATTCGTGGAACCTCCGATCGCAAGGCGAGAAACTCTCAATTATTGCGGGACTAGAGATGGTCAAATATAAAAAAGGAGTCGTCTCCTACTGAGACGACTCCTTTTTTATATAACCTAGATTCGAATTAGATCTCGTAGCGCTTGCCGCCGCCTTGATCATCCTGCCCCTGGGCAATTCTCTTCACGAAGGTTACGAGTTCCATAGGGTTGAACGGCTTGGTGAGATACATATCTGCACCATAGTGATAACCCTCGAAAACGTCCTTATCCTGGGCCTTTGCAGTCAACATGATAACTGGAAGATTTTCAGTCTCGGGCTCTCGTCGGATCGTCTTGAGAACCTCAAAGCCATCCATATACGGCATCATTACGTCCAATACAACGAGACCTGGCTTCTCGGATCGGATCTTTTCTAGGCCTTCCTTTCCATCAAACGCGGTGACTACGGTATATCCTTGTCGTTCCAGGTTTACCTGGATAAGGCGCACTATGTGTCTCTCGTCGTCACAAACCAAAACTTTCAGGGGCATGGGTTCTCCTAAGCTTGTCCTCTTTTCAAAGGTTGTTGGCATCCTACCCGAACTTTGACGTCAAGTCAAAGGGGGCATCAGAAGTATGACAACCTTTCGATGCTCAATCGCAAAAAGGATAGTCTAATCTGTGCTCACCATGCAAACCTTATTAATGGCTTACACAGATTTTCTTCAGAAATTCTTGTAACTCATCCGGATTGAAGGGCTTTGTCATGTAAAAATCCGCTCCTGCAGCAAGCCCGGCAGCGTCATCTCCTTCTTGCGCCTGGACGGTGAGCAAAATCACCGGTACGTTTGCGGTTAGCGGATTACGACGCATCGTCCGCAAAACTTCCATTCCGTCGACATAGGGCATCATTACATCCAATAAAACCAAATCCGGTGTTTCTTCGCTAATTTTACGAAGCGCCTCCCTTCCGTCATAGGCGGTCGTGACCTGATATCCAAGTCTCTCCAGATTCACCTGGATCAACCTGACGATGTTTCTTTCATCATCACACACCAAAACTTTGAGCGCCATCAAATATCCTTTGCTTGTCGGACTGTAAATTTGCCGGTTCGGATGAGGTTGACAAGATAGAAAGGGCCAAATGGCCTAGCAAGGTAACCTATAGAGGTGAAATTGTGCCGATTTGAACTTAAAGCCTCTCCTGGTGAAGCACGTTCGGGCATGGTGTACAGCGGGAAAATCTATGAAACCGACGGTGCGAGCGCCATCGCCGTTCATGAAGCCGACGCAATTAGACCGCTCCTCCCGGTTCCGCATGCACCCAGCCTCCGAATCTTCCGTGGTGATCTTCAGATGGAGAGTTACGGGGAGCAAACTGAACCAAGCTTTTTCTACGTCAACCCTGCATGTTTGGTGGGAGCGAGCCAAATCATCAACTATCCGGATTTCGCTGCTGACCTGAGCTTCGAGCCGATGATTGCCGCGATCTTGGTGGCAGATGCTTACCAAATCGATGTTCAAATTGCGGATGATCTGATTCTTGGCTATACGCTTCTCAATATGTTGGTAGCCAAAGGAAGAGAGCGCAACGAGCGGCTCATCGGAGCAGTTGGAGCATCTCATGACTTCGGAGGGGCACTTGGTCCCGTAATCACCACCCCTGATGAAATCGAAGATTATGTTGTTGATGCCGAATTCGGAAAACAATATGCTTTGAGCAGCGTAGTTCGCGTGAATGGCATTGAGATTCAACGAGGAAACTTGGAGAACTTGCCATTTACTTTTGCACAAGCCATCAGTGCAGCTAGCCAGACTTGCACTCTCAAAGCTGGTGATATCATTGCCTTGGGTTCCGTCGTAGATCCATCTGCCGAACCGATTCTTTTGGATCCAGGCGATGAAATCCAACTTGCCATCGAAAACCTCGGTGCGATCTCACTCAAACTATCCTTACTTCAATGAGCCAAATTCAGAAACTTTCTCTCGACAACGGGGTCCGAGTTCTTATCGAACCGGTCGGCCACGTTAAATCTGCCGCCGTAGGGCTCTGGTGCCAAACTGGTAGCCGCCACGAAGAAAAAAATGAGGCAGGAATAACCCACCTCATCGAACATATGTTGTTCAAAGGCACCAAGACTCGAACAGCCAAGCAAATTGCGGAAGCCATCGAGGGTCGGGGTGGATCGATGAACGCATTCACCGACAAAGAGTCCACCTGCTATTACTGTCGTGTTCTATCTGACGACGTGGAAAACGCCGTCGATGTTCTTTCAGACATGATGCTCCATAGCCTCATAGATCCGGCTGAATTGAGTCGAGAGCAAGGAGTGGTACTTGAGGAAATCAAGAGGAGCCAAGATGAGCCTAGTGATCATGTACACGAACTTCACCTTGAGAACCGCTGGGGCGATCACCCTCTGGGCAGGCCCATCATCGGTACTCCTGAATCGGTGAGTTCCTTCTCAAGTGAAGATATCAGAGGCTACTTGGATAAGCACTATCGAGCGGAAAGTGTTCTGCTATCCGTCGCTGGCAATGTGGATCCCGAAGTCGTATTGAAAGCAGCCGAGAAAACTTTGGGAAAGATTTCCCATACCAAAACGGACGTGAGACCTCCACGTCCTACAGGCAAAGCGTCGATCAATCTCGTTGAGAAAGATGTTGAGCAGGTTCACTTCTGCATTGGCACCGATGGCACAGCCATCTATGATCCCGAGTACTACACTTTGGTCGTTTTGGATGCTGCATTGGGTGGAAGTATGTCCAGCCGCCTTTTCCAAGAGATACGAGAAAAGCGAGGCTTGGTCTATTCCGTCGGTAGCTACAGTCTGAATTACTCTGCTGGTGGAGCATTCACCGTGTATGGTGGAACCAGCCCCCAACATTGGCCACTCGTCCAAGAGCTTGTGCGACAAGAATTCGACAAGGTGATGAAAGACGGTTTGGAATCCGATGAGCTTGGTAGGACAAAACGGCACATAGCAGGAAGCGTAGTCTTGGCCCTGGAAGGAATGAGTGCACGAATGATGCGAATGAGCCGAAACGAATTGGCTCACCATCGGGACATTCCGATCGAAGAAACCTTGCAGAAGATTGATGCAGTGACAAACGACTCCATCATTGAGTTGGCCAGCAGAATTCTCTCTGCCGATTTGGTTAATACAACAGCTATCGGACCTTTCTCCGAATAATTATGAGCACCACAGCACCAACCGATCATGCTCTTCTCACCTTACTAGACGTCGCTGCCCGTGCCGAGTCCAAAGAGGAATTGCTCACCGAATTGGCGAGTGCGTGCCTCAAGATGCTTGACTGCAGTTCCTGCGACATTCTTTATCGTGAAGCTGGTGATGGGTTGGTGTTGCGAGCCAGCACGGTATTTCCTGAGCTGAACAATCGCCTCAAGCTGGGTAAAGGTGTCGGCCTTTCTGGCCAAGTCTTGTTAACTGGCGATCCAATCTTCTTGGGAAAGGAAGCTACCAAGCATCCTTCGTACACCAAATACCCGGGGTTCGATGACCATGTCTTCGAATCACTCATCATTCTTCCTTTGTTTGGCACATCGCCGCAGCCATTTGGAGTTTTGCTTTTCCGCAAAGGTAGCCAATGGAAAATAACGCCAGCCACCAAATCCAAGCTTATCGAGATATCGAAGATCGTCTCAGGCTGTCTTAGAAGCTACAATGCCGCCTACCAGGCTGGAGCTCAAATCAATCGCTTGGGAGCTCTTAGCGAAGTTTCAAAGACGATTGCGACCAGTCCCTATGTTGAAGAGATTCTTCAGCTCTTGGTTAACCTCACGGCTCAACAGTTTAACTACCGCGTGTGTACGGTTCGACTTTTGGATGAGAGCAGAGGTGAACTCGTTCTGCGCGCCACGCAGGCTCAAGCCAAGGCTTATCAGCGCAAGCGCGCAATAAAATTGGGTGAATCCATTGCCGGTCGGGCCATCGCAGAAAACCGACCCATCATCGTACGCGATGTTCAGATTGAGGATGACTACATTGGCCATGACTTAGCGGTCGAGCAAGGGCTACGTTCAATGGTATGCGTCCCTCTAACGCTACAAGACAAGCCGGTGGGAGTCATCAGTTGCTACACCAGCGAAGTTCGAGACTTCCTTCCTGATGAAATCAAGGCTTTGGAAACACTCGCAAAAACGGCTGCCGTATCGATCGAACACGCAAAATTGCAGGTCCGTACCACTCTGATGCAAGAGATGCATCACCGAGTAAAGAACAACCTTCAACAGGTTGCTTCTCTTCTCCGGCTTCAGATGCGGCACAGCAACTACAAATCACTGGAAGAGGCGCTAAACGACTGTTTGGGACGAATTCTGGCGATTGCATCCGTCCATGATCTTCTCAGCAGAGAGGATTTGGACCATGTTGGAATTCGCTCCATTGCCGAGACACTGGTTCATCACCAAAAGAGCTCACTGATGCTGCCAGATCGCCAAATCCAATTCCAAGTGCGAGGTTCGGATGTGACGCTCAATATGTCTCAGGCCACCCAACTGGCCCTTGTGCTGAATGAGCTGATCCAAAACGCGATGGAACATGGATTCAAACAGACTCAAAGTGGCGAAATCCATATCAACGTTGAGGACAACGATGATGAGGTGTCAATCTGGGTATCCAATAGCGGTGACAGCCTTCCGGAAGGTTTTGATCCAAGCCAGGTCAGCAATCTCGGTTTGAAGATTGTTGATAACCTTGCGAGAGCGTTGGGTGGCAAATTCAAGATGTCCAATGTGCTTGGTTGGACCGTTTCCGAAGTCCGATTCACCAAAGTTACAGGCGAATAGCCCAATAGTTAGAATTCCTTAGGACAGCGGTGCCAGATTTCTCGCCGTATCCATTTCGTTGGATTGCTTCCCGGCAAGCGGTAAGCTTGGCCCGCTCCTATGCGTAAATTGCCCGTTGCCACCATCAGCATTGCCTTGCTGGTTCCGTTCGCCGTTGCCCAAAAGAAGCCTCTCGACCACTCCGTCTACGACGGATGGAAGTCGATACGCCAACCGATGCTGTCTCACGATGGAAAGTGGCTGTTGGCGATCATTGCGCCTCAAGAAGGAGACTCCAAGGTTGAAGTAAAGGGATTGGTCTCTGACAAGGTCTATACCTTTGATCGAGGCGGCACAGTTCAATTCAGCAACGATTCGAAATTCGTTATCGCATCGATCGTTCCTGCACTTGCCGAGACCAAAAAGGCAACCAAAGACAAGGTTGCACCGGCAGATATGCCTAAGAACGGCCTGTTGATTCTTAATTTGGCAACTGGTGAACAGACCAAGATCGAACGTGTGACCTCCTTCCAATTGCCTTCAGAAGATTGCGGTTGGATGACGTATCGCCCTGAACCTCCCAAGACCGATACCAAGGAGACATCGCCAGCGGCAGGCACTGCTGCTCCGGCTGCCGGTCGCCCAACAGGTGCTGGAACTCGTCGCGCAGCAGGTGCAGGTACCGGAAGCCGAGGTCCAGCCAGTAGTTCTGCTAGCCAAACCGGGTCACCACTCGTCATTCGAAATCTTGCGTCCGGAAAGGAAGAAAAGCTAGATAACGTCGGGGACGCCATCCTCACTAAGGACGGCTCAGTAATCTCCTATTCAGTAGTTACGAAGGACGGAAAGGGCGATGGCGTCTTCTGGATGAACTTGAACACCCATGAGAAGAAGGATGTACTCAAGGGGAAGGCCAAGTATGCCAAGTTAGCCCTTGCGGACACCACCAAGGCTCTGGCCGTTCTTACAGATAAATCTGAGGATACTCCTGTGGCTACTCCTGTAATGGCCGCTGCGCCACGTAAAGCACCAGTCCCTGATTTCCCCAAGGCTACTCCAAAAACTCCGACACCTTCGGCCTCCAAGCATGGCTTATCGCTCTACCTTTTCGATCCAGCAACAGGGAAGAATCGTATGCTTGTCAATGATTCCACCAAAGGACTTCCGACGGGATGGACCATCTCTGATAACAGCTCTCTGAGCTTCTCCGAAAAGGGAACTAGGATCCTGTTCGGCACCGCGCCCAAGCCCACTGAAGAGAAGAAGGATGATACTCCTGAATCGGAGAAGGTTTCAGTCGACGTTTGGACATGGAAGGACAAGCGGATTATGCCTCAGCAGCTCCTTCAGGCAGCCTCAGACTTGAAGCGAACCTACCTTGCCGTGGCACTGCTTGATTCTGGAAAGGTTGTTCAGCTTGCGACCGAGTCAATGCCTAGCGTTACGATTGGGAATCAAGGCGAAGGGAGCTATGCCCTTGGAACAGGCGACGATGACTATCGACTTGAATCATCTTGGGATGAAGGTTATGCCGATAATTTTCTGATTGACGTTAAGACAGGAGCTACAACTGAGCTCTATCATCGTTCCGAAACCCGTCTGACATTCTCCCCATCGGGAAGGTATTTGGCTGGATTCGACGTCACAAAGAATCAATATACGATTATCGACACTCAGACCAAGAAGCGAGTGGACTCCAAGATTCCAACAGTTCTCTTCAACGAACTGACGGATACTCCAAGCACTCCGCCACCTTATGGAGAAGCCGGTTGGTCCAAAGATGAAAGTCAGTTCTTGGTTTACGACAAGACGGACATTTGGGCGATTGATCCTACTGGTCGTAAGAAGGATTCAATGCTAACTGGAGGAGCAGGGCGGATGTCGAACCTGACTTACCGCTACGTCTCGCCTGATCCTGAAGCGAAGTCTGTGGATCTTTCGAAACCAATTTACCTGTCAGTTTTCGATTCCACTACCAAGGCAGCAGGCTTTGCAATTGAGGATGTCTCCAAGCCATTCGCGCGCCCTGAGAAGCTCGTCATGCAGGACAAACAGTTCTCTACGCCGACACTCTCGAAAGATGGCAGCACCTTGATGTACACCCGCCAAGATGTTACAGAGTATCCGGACGTTTGGGTCGCAAAGCCAGACTTCAAAGCTGCGAGGAAGATAACTCTGGCCAACCCTCAGCAGGACCAATACAATTGGAATACCGCCGAATTGGTCAATTGGATTTCTGGCGATGGTCAGAAACTTCAAGGCATTTTGATCAAGCCGGAAAACTTCACCTACGGGAAGAAGTATCCGATGATTACTTACTTCTATGAGCGTAATTCCGATACGCTTCACACCTACCACTCTCCAGCACCAAGTGCTTCGACGATCAACCTTTCTCTCTTCCCTAGCAACGGTTATCTGGTATTCATTCCGGACATTCCATACAAGAAGGGTTACCCTGGAGAAAGCGCTGTATCTGCTATCGTGTCAGGCGTTCTCAGTATTGTGAACCGCGGATATGTTGATCCAGAACGATTGGGAATTCAGGGACAGAGTTGGGGCGGATATGAGGTCGCTTATCTTATTACGCGAACGAATCTGTTCCGATGTGCCTGCTCAGGTGCTGCGGTGTCCGACATGTTTAGTGCTTACGGCGGCATCCGATATGGCACTGGAATCCTTAGAGAAGGACAGTACGAACATGGTCAGAGCCGAATCGGCGCCAATCCCTGGGAGAAACCACTGAGATACTTGGAGAACTCACCACTCTTCTGGCTGGACAAAGTCGAAACACCGCTCCTGATGATGCACAACGATAAAGATGGTGCCGTACCATTTACGCAAGGCATTGAATTACTTTCTGGGCTGAGAAGGTTGGGCAAGCCGGCTTGGATGTGCACATACAATGGCGAAGATCACAATCTCATGGAGCGTAAGAATCGAAAGGACTGGTCAGTGAGAATGTCGCAATTCTTTGATCACTATCTGAAGGATGAACCGATGCCAGTCTGGATGTCCAAGGGTGTTCCTGCAACCCAGAAGGGCAAAACATTCGGATTCGAACTGGATCTGTCAACCAAGAAAAAGTAGTCTGCTTGCTCGATGGAGCTCTAATTGGATCGACTCTCTGTCGAATCAAGAAATAGAAGCAAGACGTTTGGCATCTGGCCGAACGTCTTGCTGCCCCAAAGCTACGGAGAATAAACAGACGAGTAGACTTGCCGAGCGACTGCTATTTGATTTCATCGAAATAGATGACTCAGTAGGGTAGCCAAAGCCCTTTAGCTAAACAATTTTGGTTAAGATGCCCTAGCCAAGAACATGGAACGCTTCAGAAGAGGCGGTATTCTCGCTCCGACATGGACCGATCCCATCATCAAGACATTCGCATTGGAACGTTGGCTTCTCTATCTGGAGCCCCCAATTACCTCAAGCAGATTCTTCCTCACGGCTTCGAGTCGTTCGAGCTGACCGCTTGGATGCATCTCGGGCCAGAGAATCTAACAGAACTCGCAAAAGAAACTCTTGACGTCTTGGGGGATCAAGCGATCATCAGTAGCGTGGGAGTTTACGGTAACCCGCTCATCGATGAAGTGAATGTCCAAGGCTGGGAACAGCTGATCCAGAATGCCAGTGAATTTGGCTGCAGCACCGTCTGCGGCTTTGCTGGAGCACTTGATGATCGACCAGTTGATCAAAACATCGAACGATTCAAGGAAGTCTGGATGCCCTTGGTCAAACTGGCTGAGGACTGCGGAGTAAGAATCGCATTTGAGAACTGCGACATGGGCGGCACGTGGGAATCTCCCAAGTGGAATATCGCACACTCTCCTCGAGCTTGGGAGTTGATGTTCAATGCCATCGATAGTCCGAATATTGGATTGGAGTGGGAACCTTGCCATCAGATGGTTTCCCTTGTTGATCCACTTCCCAATCTACGACAATGGGTCGACAAAGTCTTCCACGTTCACGGTAAAGACGCAACGGTCCAATGGGATGTAATCAAGAAGCAGGGCCTTCGAGGCGGTGCGCCTGTGGTTTATCATCGAACTCCTGGTTTCGGTGACACTAACTGGACCGATGTGATTACAATCTTGCGTCTAAACGGCTGGACTGGTTCGATCGATATCGAAGGTTGGCACGATCCCGTTTACCGAGATGAGCTGGAGATGACAGGACAGGTCCATTCTATGAACTACCTCAAGGCCTGTCGAGGTGGCACGTTTGTTAATAATCCTATCGCATAGGCAATGGGATTAGGAGGTCTCCAAAACCGATCCAGTTGTAATGAAACTAGCCCAGTTGAGGTCAAATCAACTGGGCTAGTTTCTAATTTCAAAATCAGTCTACAACGTCTACAGTTACCGGAGGCACAATCCCGATTTCTGAGCCCTTCTTCAAGAAGAGCCGAATCGACTTGATCCCTTCTTCGCCCATATCCAAAGTGCGATTGTTGACGTACATACCGACAAACTCATCGCTTGTGGGGACATCCATTCCGCGAGCAAACTGAAGTGCGTAGTCCAGAGCAGTTGTACGATTACTCAAGCCAGCCGAGATGGACTCTCGCATACAGCGACTCACTTCTACGACTGCAGCTTCGCCGAGGTCCTTGCGAACAACATTAACACCCAATGGGAGTGGCAAGCCGGTCAACCCTTTCCACCAAACGCCCATATCTGCGATCAGCTTAAGGCCCTCTTTTTCGTAAGTTAGCTGGCCCTCATGAATGATCAACCCTGCAACAAACTTGCCTGATTGAATGGATGGGATAATATCATCAAAGTTTACGACTTCGAACTTGGGCCGAACGTCTGGGCCAAACTTATCAGCGAAAAACAGATTCAAAGCCAAGTAGGCTGATGTCTGAAGTCCTGGAACTGCAATTACCGTGTCCTTCAGTTCATCCATCGTCAGTGCCTTCTCGCTGACGATCATGGGGCCGTAATCTTCTCCGAATGAACCACCATGTCGGAGCAAAGCGTACTTATCGGCGACGTGTGAAAATGCGTGTACGGAGATCGCCGTTGACTCCAACTTCCCTTCCATCGCCCACTCATTCAGAGTCTGAATGTCGCGCAGAATATGTTCGAATTCATAGTTTGTTTCGACCGCGCCGCTGGCGAGTCCCCAGAACATAAAGGCATCGTCAGAATCAGGAGAGTGGCCAAGTCGAATCTTGATAGGAGTGGATGTACTCACGCTGACAGTTTACTTTCAAATTTCATTGAAAGTTACTATCCGACTCAACGGATGCCTCGAATCGATATTTATGAACATCGTTCGATGATTTGTTACAAACTGATAAGGTGCCCAGGAAGCCAACCGTAAGTCCGACCAAGATTTCGACCTATCTTGCGTGTCCAGTTAAGTATCGCTACACGTACTTGGACCCGCGAGCCCGATGGCTGCTGAAATCCAAGAGCTACTATTCGTTCGGGTCAACACTTCATAAGGTCTTGCAGCGCTTCCACGATGCTGGCGATATAGGTGTCGAAACCACTGCCCAAGTCTTGGCAGCTTACGAAGAAAGCTGGATCGACGCTGGTTACAACTCAGCCGAAGAGATGGCTGAAGCTTTCGGTGAAGGGCGTGAAATTCTACAGCGGTACGTGGCAGATGCTCAAGCCAAACCCAGTGAGGCCAAGACGCTCTTTGTAGAAAGGCAATTCCGACACGATTTTGGTGACTTTGTGCTTATGGGTCGCGTTGATCGGGTGGACGAATACGAAGACGGAACAATTGAGATAGTCGACTACAAGTCCGGTCGTGAAACTGTAAGTGACGAAGATGTTGCTTCGGATATCGCGATGAATTGCTATCAGCTTCTCTTGAAGAAAAAATATCCTGATCGACCCGTTCGCGCGCGGATCATGGCTCTTCGAAGTACCACCAGTGCGAGTTATGAATTGGTCGGCACTGAATTCGAAGAGTTCGAGCGTGATATCGCCTATCTATGCCGTATGATCCTTGCTGAGAATTTTGACGAACGTCGACCGACACGAAAGCCACTATGCGCCAATTGTGATTTTCTCGTCGCGTGCGAAGCCGATCCCGATTTCTAGTTACCAGGCAAAACCGTCACTTTGACACCGTTCAAAAATGTCGTGGCACGATCTTTCAGGTCGTCAAGTGTGACGTGATTCATCGACTCTAGAAGGGCTATTGGACTCCACTTCTTGCCTGTTTTCATCTCCCAATATCCAGCCCAGAAGGTCTGATCCTCCAAACTGGCTCCAATCGGTCGATCACCCAGTACATATAAGGGACTGAACGGGATACTCCTATCCAGAACCGCACTAGCCATCCCCAACGCTCGATTCAGATCATCTGCCGTCCAAGCTTTTACATCTTCCAAGAGCTCAGTCTTGATTGACTCAGCTTTGGTCGCCGCTCCCTCTGCAGGATTGGATGCCACAAGCAATTCAAGTTGCCATCCCTCTAGAGTTGGCACGAGAATGGCTTCCTGCCGATAACTCCAACCATGTTTCTCCCGCGCAATTCGGAAGAGCGAACTTCCCTTTCCACTCCCCAAGGCAAAGAGCGCGAGCATCTCTGTTGACAAAGCTGGATCACCAGACGGGATTGCCGGTGCCACATATCGAATTGTTGTGATGCCGCTGCCGTTGGTTGTACGAACTTGAGGTTCTGAATCATCGTGCCTTTCTTTTGGCAGAGGTTCTGGAACCCAAGATTCCATTCTCTTTTCCCAAATCTCAGTGGCTTCGCCTGGCGTGAGCCGTCCGCCAACGGCAATCGTCACTGTGCTTGGCCTAAAGATTCGGTGGTACAGCGCAAGAGCATCATCCCGCTGCATTTTGACTGGAGGCAGAACTCTGGGATCAAGTGCTTGAGACCAATAGTCTTTTATGTCGACTTGCTCTGCTGAAGCATCTAAAGCCTCTTGATAAAGCGTGGCACGTCGCAAGAAGGAGTCCATCAGGCTCAGGCCCCCCTTCAGATTGTTCGCAGGTACAGACTCCGAAATCCGAAGCACCTCCGAGGTCAATTCACACTGCACCCAAGCTCCACCGGTAATCATCAGCATCTCACGACGCGCATAATCCTCTGTTTGTTTGGGAATGGTTCTCGCCAAAACCTGCAGTTTCGCTTGATCTCTCGCCCCAAGCTTGGGCAACCGAACAATCGCTTGAATTGTGATCTCTTGGGCATTTGGATCATTCCATTCAATGATCGAGCTAGCGAACAACGTTGCTGCGAGAAGCGTAATCATCGACCATTCACCACGACAGCACTATCTGAATTGAAAGCCGCCATTGCTTCCGAGAACTGCTTGTATGTAACCGCGTTGATGTTTTCAAGTAGCACTTCAGGCTTCAGGTCGGTGGAGTTTGCCATGAGGATTCCCCTAATTGTTGCAATTTGATCAGGGCTGTTTAGCCTTCGGAGAATCCAAGATCGGGCCATTGCTTTTCCTCGCTCAAATAGAAGCTCCGGTTTTGCACTTGCGACCGCCTTGGCCAAACCATGCTTGTCATCGTCCCGTCCGAGGGTCACAACCCCCGGTAAGGCGCTGGGTGTGTAAATCACGTAAGCTTGATCTACTTCAGAGGCAATCGCTAATGCAGCCGCCAATCGGGCGGCCGTCTCTGGCACCCTTATCCCTGGCACGGGCAAACAATATCCAATGCCAAATCCATCAATCGTGGCTTGCCCGCCAGTACCAGGCTTTCGGTCCGATAACGTTGGGACACTCTTGGGAAATCCAGCCACGATTGGCAAGCACAAACTGGTTGCGACATCAAGATCGACATCGCCTGCAACCGAGATCACCAAATTTCCACCCGTAAACTGAACTTTGTGGAGCGTGGCCAACATTGCTGGGGTCGCATTTCGGATCACATCCAAGTTTCCGTTGGGATCCAACCCCTTGTCCCCGTACAGTTGCTGCCAAGCAGTTGCCGAGATCTTAGAGGAGCTTTCCAAGAGCGAAAACTCTTGTTCTAGTATCAATGACTCCTGTCGAATGGAATCAGTAGTAACCGGTGGAAGTTGAGTGAGTTCTTTGAGAATCTTGGCACCCATTTCCAATTTTCCAATCGGAAGACTCAAGCGGAACGCCATGGCGTCTCGAGTTGTTTCCGCCGTCAGGAATCCACCCTCTTTCTCCAACCGCAAGTCGATATTCCCTTTGGGCCCCTTAGCGATGATGTGCTCTAAGAGATGCCGAAGCCCATTTGTGATGGGACTCTCTTCCGTGCCTCGAGAAGAAATAACCAACTGCATTGCGAGACTCTTTGCCCCCGGCATTCTCTCAACGGTGATCGCGGCCCCGTTCGGCAAGATGGTTCGCAACCTGGGAGGTTGGTCAATCGGAATTTGAATCGCGGCAAGACAGGCAATGAGCGCAAGCATGGATCTTATGTGTAGGACGGGTGAATGAACGGAGATGACATTCCGGAGTGACTGGGTTTTAGTGGAAGTAGCTTGCTCCGTTTATGTCGATCGTTACCCCACTCAGATATGTAGCATCATCCGAAAGCAGAAAGGCTACTGTCGCCGCACAATCAGTTGGAGTGGCCATTCGTCCGAGTGGGATCGACTCCTTGATCTGCTCGTATCTTTCCTCCATCCCTTCCCGGGCCATCGCGGTATCAACCCACCCCGGAGCTACTCCAAAGATCTGGATCTTTTGCGGTGCCAACTCGACCGCCAAACTTCGGGTCAAGTTAATCAAACTTGCCTTGGATGCTGCATATAGGGCTGCCCCGCCTTCTCCTCGGAAACCGACTCGGCTAGCGACATTGAGGATCTTTCCTCCACCGTTCTTTTCAAAATGTTTTGCCGCCGCACGAATCAGCATGAGGGGAGATTCAAAATTCACCGCAAAAGTCTTGTGCAGGTTCGCTTTGAATGCAGCGTCTCCCGAATGAAGAAAATCCAGCGGCATATAAACACCGGCGTTGTTGACGATAGCGTGAATTGGACCATCGGCCAAGGCTTCGGAGAACAGTTCTGTCGCTTTCGCTGGATTGGCAAGGTCAGCACGATAAACCCCAGTGCAAGCGGTACCCAACAATTTCTCAGTCTGCTTTGCTTCCTTTTCTCCGTTTGTGTAGTGGAGAGCAACTGACCATCCGGTCTGAGCAAGTCTTTGAGCGATAGCGCGGCCAATTCCTCGCGAACTGCCAGTAACAAGAACTCTTTTCGAGCGCATCGGGTTGATTCTACCGATTCGGAGTTCACAATTGATTTCGGTTCGCTGCCCTATTGCTACGGCAACTGGAAAATCTGGGGAAACAACGCAAAGCTATCCAATGAGCCAGGGAACAATGTCGGAAGCTTCACTTCACGTAAGGAGTCCTTGTGTCCCATCAAGTATTAATCGATTGTTGAGACAATACAAACCAGTCATCGCCGCTGATATGAAGATCAATTCTAGTGATCCGGCAAACCAATCAAACATACACATCTAGCAAAGAGAATCCGGTTGAAACTCCCCATTCCCACTCTCCTACCATCAGTTCTGTTGCGAACTTGGACTGCTTATTCCAAGGCTATTTTCAGAAAGGGCAGTAGGGTGGAATACTTGTTCCCGCTCCACCAGGCGCACCATTGCGGCAGTACCCCGAGCCGCAAAGTGGCTCTACATTCCCACACCAGTGTAATGCTTGAGCCCTCGGGCCCAAAGCACCTTGGAGACGACATAACAAACGAGGATCCAGCCTGCTTGCGTGATCAAAACTTGAAGTGCAGCCGGACCATGGACGCGCCCGATCAAGATCTCCGTTGGACCGCCGGTCATGAAATAGAACGGGAATAGTTTGGCGAGTTTGGCAGCCCATGCCGGCAGCATTGCGATCGGAAATAGCTGCCCAGATAGAAACAACATCGGGATGTAGTACAGCTCAAAGATCGATGTGACCTCTTGAGTGAACAACGCCAGCATCGACATCATCATTACGAAAGAAAAGCTGACACAATGCCCCAAGACAACAGATGCCCAGAAATCCCACCCCAAGTGGATGTCGACATGGTTCAGGTATCCGCGATAAGCGAAAAGTAGACCAAAGAAAAACGGTGCGAACAATACTGGCCGAATAACCCGCCACGAAAGGTTTCGGAAGAAGTTCAACTGATAAAAGCTCATCGGACGAAGTAGCATCGTCGAGAACTGTCCTTCCTTAATCTCCATAGCAAGCTCCCACATGATATGACTCATGATGAAGCTGCCCAAAAATAACATGCACAAGTAATAAAGGATGAAGTCACTGGAGCTAAAGCCACCAATTGAACCGGACTTCGTTGCAGCCGCCCAAACTAGTGGCATTGTCACGGCGGTGGCCACGTCCGTCGTCACCCATATCAAACCACTGGCCCGATAGGCAATTCCATCTTGAAAGTAGATGGAGAACACCGCCTTCCACTTCCTCAATGTCGCACCCATGATTGGTCATTATTGCGCAATCAAGCAACACTAAAGACAAACCACGAATCCAATCACTGTATGGTCAGCTTCGTACTCTTGGTCACCCCGTTTAATGAGCCAGAGATGTTGGCGACTGTCTTGGTCGAGACCTTCACTGTCCTAACGGTAAAGGTCACTGATGCCTTACCGCTTGGGATCGTGACCGAGCCTGGCACGCTTGCTGCTTGCTGGTCACTCCCAATCTGAATCGAGAGTCCACCCAGCGGAGCAGGCGAGCTAATCGTTACGGTTCCAGTTGCTGTCTTCCCGCCCGTTACCGTCGACGGAGAAACCGTTATCGTGCTGAGTACGGGAGCCTTTATGGTGAGGGTAGCCGTTAGACTAGACCCATTCAAAGAAGCAGAGATCGTGGCTTGAGTGTTGGAACCAACCGCCAATGTCTTAACAATAAATGTGGCTGATACCTTTCCAGATGGGATTATGATGCTCGCTGGTACGGTGGCTGCTCCTATGTTGGATGACAGTTTCACCACTATGCCTGTGCTCGGAGCAGGACCACTGATGCTCACTGTTCCTGTCGAATTCGTTCCACCGACAACGCTGGTGGGATTGAGTGTGAGATTGGTCAACTCTGGAGGATTCACCGTCAGTGTTGTCGTGACGCTTACTCCGTTGAAAGAAGCGGTTAGGGTGACGGTTTTCACTGTTGCAACCGCAGTCGTCTTGGCGACGAAGTTACCGGTTTGGTTTCCAGCAGATATCAACACCGTTGCTGGGACAATGACTGACTTATCTGAGCTGGTCAGCTTAACGGTAACTCCACCCTTGGGAGCTGGACCATTGAGTCCAACCGTTCCAGCGGAAGAATTGCCTCCTGAAACTGAACTGGGATTTACCGTGATTCCAACCAGGCTCGGAGGCGTCACAGTCTCAATAGCGGTTAGAGTGGAACTTCCCCACTTTGCGGTAATCGTTGCCTGAACTTGAGAAGTGACCACAGAAGTGGTTCCATTAAAGCTTGCGGAGCTGGATCCCGCCGGAATCGTTACCGAGACTGGGATGCTGACTACGGAGCTACTCGAACTCAGAGTCACCGTCACCCCACTGGGACCAGCACTGCCACTGAGACTCACCAAACCCGTGAAGCTGTTTCCTCCAGCTACCGTTGTGGGAGTCAGAGTGAGACTCGAGAGCGTTGCGGGAGAAACCGTCAATGCCGCAGATTGAGAACTACCATTCAAACTACCGTTGATGTTTGCAGTGGTTTGAGTGCTCACTCCAGTCGTCGTGACGGTGAACGTAGCCGAAATTGCACCTGAGGCAACCGTAACCGTTGCTGGAATTGTAGCGGCTGAATTGTCGCTCGACAAGCTCACCACTGATCCACCAGATGCTGCCGGTCCAGAAAGAGTCACGGTACCGGTGCTTGTTCCACCACCAATTACTGAGATTGGAGAAAGAGTTAGTGAGGTTAATGTGGAAGCCGTTATCGTCAGAGCCGCTGACTTACTGACAGCTCCAGTGGTCCCCGTGATATTCGCCGTCGACTGAGTATTGACCCCATTCGTGGTGACCGTGAAGGTAGCTGATGTTCTTGATGAGGATACAGTTACAGAAGCGGGAACGGTCGCCGCAGCATTGTCAGATGCCAAAGTGGCGAGTAGTCCCGATGGTCCGGCAGGACCATTCAGAGTGACCGTTCCGGTCGAGGGGCTACCACCAGCAACTGTTGTGGGATTCAAGGCTAACGATGAAATCGTTGCTGGCTGAATAACCAGAGTTCCTGTCTGACTCACACTCCCGGCTGTTCCGGTTATGGTGGCTGAAGTCTGAGAATCTACTCCCGACGTGGACACATTGAATGTCGCAGATGTCCCTCCTGCTGGAATGACAACCGAAGCAGGAACCATAGCCGATGGACTGGAACTCTTGAGAGAAACAGTTTTGCCAGATGGACCAGCTTTACCATCAAGGGTCACTGTCCCCGTCGAAGATCCACCCGCTACGACAGAGCTTGGATTCAAGCTCAGCGATGTCAAGTTCGCAGGCGTTACCGTGAGTGTTGCACTCTGAGTTGAACTGGCAAACGTTCCAGAGATGGCCACATTGGTTTGAGCGTCTACACCTGACGTGTTCACCGTGAACGTTGCGGTGGTTGAACCAGATGTAACCGTTACCGTTCCAGGAACCGATGCGACAGTTTGACTGGAACTAGTCAAATTGACTACTGCGCCAGATGGTCCAGCAGGACCAGTAAGAGTGATGGTCCCGGTGGAGCTATTCCCACCAAGGACGGATGTCGGATTCAGTGAAATGGATGAAAGCGAAGTCGGCGTTATCGTCAGTTTGGCAGTGAGATTCGTTCCACCGAGGCCTGCCGTTAGGGTGGCAACTGTCTGGCTATCTACTCCAGAAGTGGAAACTGTAAAGGTAGCTGAGACCTTGCCTGCCGGAATACTGACAGTAATCGGAACGGTAGCAGCCGAATTGTCGGACGATAAATTCACCACCACCCCCGAAGGTCCAGCTAGACCGTTTAGTGTAATCGTCCCAGTCGAAGATGTTCCACCCCGAACCGTTGTCGGGCTCAGTGTCAGGGACGATATCTTGGCAACGCCGATGGTTAAGGGTGCGCTTTGCGTAGTGCTGTTTAACGAAGCCGAGATGTTGGCAGTGGTTTGTGAGTCGACTCCAGTTGTAGAAACGGTAAAGGTAGCTGAACTCTTGCCCGCTGCTACAGTCACCGTTGAAGGAACAGTTGCCGCTGAGCTATCACTGGCTAAAGCAACCGAAACTCCCGACGGACCGGCTTGACCGTTCAGCGTGACGGTTCCAGTAGAAGTAGAACCACCGGATATGGAGGTCGGGTTCAAAGTAACGGACTGAACTCCAGGAGGGGTTACCGTAAGAGGAGTCGTCACTGTTACTCCACCAGAAGCGGCGGAGATATTCGCAGTTGAGGAGCTATCAACTCCCGATGTGGTTACCGTAAAGGTTCCACTTGTTTGACCAGCCGCAACCGTCATCGTGGCCGGTACTTGAGCAAATGAAGAATCACTCGTCAGAGAAACCGATACCCCTTTCGGACCCGCGGGATCTGTTAGCGTTACCGTGCCGATCCTGGTATTCCCACCGACAACTGAACTGGGAGAGAAAGACAACGTGCTAACCGGAGCCGGCTGTATGGTAAGTGTCGCCGTCTGGTCAATCCCAGGCATCGCCGTGATGGTGGCAATAGTTTTGGTTGAGACAGCGGTTGTGTTGACGGTAAAGGTAGCAGAAGTCTGACCAGCGGGAACTGTGATAACTGATGGTACTCCCGCAGCTACTTGGTCACTGGATAGTGCAACAGTGAGCCCTCCAGTGGGAGCAGGATAGTTAATGGTTACGGTGCCCGAAGAATTATGACCACCCACTAACGATGTCGGATTCAGAGAAATGCTGATAACGTGAATGCTATCTAAAGCATAGTCACCAACTATAAGCGTGCCATCTGAAGCTAAAATTGGTGCGGGAGAATCCTTTATTGCGGATGGACTGATATTTGGAAGAGCGCATTTCCAGATTAAGGCTCCTGTGGATGCATTTAACGCGTAAACATAACCACTTTGATTTACGATAAAGGCCACATTGTCAGCGCTTATGCAGGCCTCCGACAAAGCCGTATTGGCATCTTGATCAGGTGCAGAAAATGTCCACTTAACCGTCTTGGAAGCAAAGTCAAAACCACGGATGTTACCGTCGTTACCCAACGCGATCATCGTGCCATCTTGTGCAAAGGAGACACCAGCCATGGAAACAGCGCCTTCAAATTTTCCAAATATGTCTGCAAACATGCTTCCCAGAAAGGATCCATCTACAGCGCTGAACCCAGCGAGTGCGGGGAATCCGTTGATAACCACTCCTCCGTAGAAGTTATTATCACTAAGCAGTGCTCCAAAACCATTAAGTCCGCCAGGTCCTGCTATTTTAAAGGAACCAGATATGGCACCCGACGCAGGATCAAATGTAACTACATTGCCCGGCCCTGCTGCACTCGCTCCAAGCATTTGACCAGTGACGGTAGGCCAACCCACACCCTTGATAGCAGAATTGATCCATACAACACTACCATCCATTGGGTTATATGCTGTAGTTCCTTGCTGATTGAACTGAAGGACATGCCCCAAAGGATCAAGCGTGATTCCATCCAGATAAGTCGCTGGAACGCTCCACCTGACTTTATCTTTCAAACCATCAAAGCAAACCAGCAAATATTGAGGATTTGAACTCGATGGGTCCTGGACCAGGAAAAAGAAATTTCCGTTCCTATCTGCAAATTGATCATTCAAGCCAAATTGCCAGGTGGCGCCAGTGTGCCAGGATTGATCATCGTATAGGATTGAACCGGTGCGAATATCCAAACAAGAAAGCCCTTCGGCAAGTCGATATGCCCGTCCATTCGTACCAATAAAAGAATATTTGTTCTCCGTAAACGTTCCCGTCTGCCACTTGATCTTTGGAAGCGTATACATTCCCGTACTTCGCATCGTTCCATACAGGTCACCACGAATTACAGGCCAGCCAGAATTTGCTGGCTGAGCCATGCCAATAGAACTAAGCAAAAGAGTAACAATGCAAGAAAACAAGACGGCAAAGGACCGAATGGCAACAGATCTCATAGAATTTCTCTGCTCGCACAATGGGTCAGGAGCAGATCCAATGATCAGTTGACGGAAAAATCTATGTCATTAGTTCTCTGACCAGATTATCCCAAATCAATAGGTACAAGGTCCCACAAACAAACTCAGGGGATCGGCATTCGCCGATCCCCTGAGTTTGTTTACAATGAAAATTGAGTTCTTACTTCTCTCGAAGCGGAAGACCCATCAACTTCAAGAAGACACGAGCTTCTTCGTCTGTCTTCGCGGTGGTGCAGATAATGATATCCATACCGCGGATTCGGTCAAAGGTGTCATAGGGGATTTCAGGGAAAACCAACTGCTCTTTCAATCCGAGAGCGTAGTTGCCTCGACCGTCGAACGACTTCGGAGATAGACCTTGGAAGTCTCGGATTCGAGGGAGAACAACTGTCGCCAACTTATCGAAGAAGTGATACATTCGATCGCCTCGAAGTGTGACCTTACAGCCGACATCCATACCTTCTCGAAGTTTGAAGTTCGAAATAGCCTTTCGAGCCTTGGTAACGACTGGCTTCTGACCAGAGATCAGGGTCATATCGCGGACCGAGTTCTCAAGGTTCTTGTCGCCATTCTTTTCCTTGCTACCGGTACCCATGTTAATCACGATCTTCTCGAGTTTGGGGACCTGCATCACGGATGAGTACTTAAACTCTTCGCTCAATTTGGCGACGATTTCCGCCTTGTACTTCGCTTTAAGACGAGGCTTTGGCAGGACAACTGGTCCAGCCGATGCTGCTTCTTTTTCTTTCTTTGCCATTTAGATTTCCTTTGCCTGAGTGCTGACCAGGCGCTTAATTTGAATTAGCTCTTTGGCTCCATGACTGGAGCGTCGATGAGCTTTTCGCCGCTCTTCTTCGCATAGCGAACGAGCTTGCCGTCTTCCAATCGTCGGCCTACGCGAGTTGCCTCGCCCGACTTCGGATCCAAGACCATGACATTGCTGACGTGGATCGGAACTGGAATACGAAGACGCATCGATCGCTGACCCTGCATCTTTGCCTTTCGGTGCTTGATAGCAGCGTTCAATGGGATCGGCTGTTCTGGATTCTCATCGTTGTCTTTGAGAACGATGACCTTCTGCTCTTTGGGGGAGACTGCGGCAACATAGCCGATTTCGCCCTTGTCCTTGCCCGAGATAATCACAACGCGATCGCCCTTTCGGACCTTCAGCTTGATGTGAGTAGCCTTCAGTTTAAGTTCAGCCTTGGTAGGCATTACAGCACCTCCGGTGCGAGAGATACGATCTTCATGAAGTTCTTATCGCGAAGCTCACGAGCAACCGGGCCAAAGATACGCGTTCCGCGTGGCTCCATGTTGTTCGGATTAATGACGACGCAAGCATTGTCATCGAATCGCAGGGTCGAACCATCAACTCGTCGAACCGATCGCTTGGTTCGGACGACGACAGCCTTGACCACGTCACCCTTCTTAACGGGCATGTTGGGTGTGGCAACCTTGACAGCAGCAACGATAACGTCTCCGATCGTGCCATATCTCGGCTGCGAACCCTTCAGGACGCGGATACACATGACTTCGCGCGCTCCTGAATTGTCGGCTACCTTGAGCCTTGTAAACTGTTGAACCATTTTCTTTGTTTATCCTTACTTCAGAGGCCATTCCGGTAAACCGGAGGAGGCTTGACATGGTTTTGAGGCAAAGCGAACCTTTGCCTCAAAACCGTCGGCAGACCATGCTGCCGAAACGAATTACTTGACCTTCTCGAGGATTTGGGTCACGCGCCAGCACTTATCTCTGCTGATCGGTCGCGTTTCCATAATCTCGACTCGGTCTCCCTCGTCGCATCCGATGAGGTCATGTGCCTTGAACTTTTTGGATCGAAGAACGACCTTTCCGTACAGCGGGTGCTGAACGCGTCGCTCAATCTTGACCACAACGGTCTTGTCCATCTTGTTCGAAACAACGATCCCCTGTCGGACCTTTCGACTTCCTCTTTCCACCACTTCAGCAACCGGTGCTGCGGCAGCAGCCTTCTTTGTTTCAGCCATTACGCATTACCTCGCTTCTTTTCGGCAATTACTGTCTCAATTCGAGCGATGTTGTGTCGTCGAACCTTAACACTTGCCGTATCAGTGATTCGGCGGAAGACGAGATCTCGTCGAGCCTTATAAAGGTTCGCTCTCTCTTCCAAAACCAAAGCTTCCAGCTCAGGCACGCTCTTATCACGCAGATCTGATGTCTTTGTATCCTTCATTTCTTATTAATCCTGCGCGCCCTCCTGCGCTGTCTCGACGGTTTCGGTTTCGATTTCGCCGGCTACCACTGCAGCTTCGAAATCGGCCTTCGTCATGAACTTACACTTGATGGGGAGCTTGAAAATGGCGAGGCGCATAGCTTCCTTGGCCACATCGACCGCAACACCGTTCATTTCGAACAATACTCGGCCTGGCTTGACTACCGCTACCCAGCCTTCAACCGGAGCCTTACCCTTACCCATACGGGTTTCGAGTGGCTTCTTGGTGTAAGACTTGTCGGGGAAGATTCGAATCCAAACCTTTCCACCGCGCTTGATGTGGCGAGTCATAGCAATACGAGCGGCTTCGATTTGGCGAGAAGTGATCCACGCCGGCTCTTGAGCCACGATCGCATAATCACCGAAGGAGATGCGGTTACCCTGCGTAGCACGGCCCTTCATTCTTCCTCGGTGCATCTTGCGATGCTTAACTCTCTTGGGCATTAACATTAGCTGTTACCTCCCTGTGCTGGAGCTTCCTGAGCTGGAGCCTTGGTGGCAGCGAATGCCTGACCTGCATCCTCTCGGGGTGCACGGTGTCGGCGAGGCGCGTTAGCCTGCTCCATCTCTCGAAGGCGTCGCTCGGGAAGAACTTCGCCCTTGTAAATCCAAACTTTGCATCCGACCGATCCATAGATCGTGTGGGCAGTTGCCTGACCGTAGTCGATGTCTGCACGAATCGTGTGAAGCGGGATCTTACCGATCTTGTCGCCTTCGGTTCGAGCGATTTCAGCTCCGCCAAGTCGACCAGAAACCATGATCTTGATTCCACGGCCGTTCATGCGCATGACACGGGTCATCGCCTGTCGCATCGCACGTCGGTGACTGATTCGCTTTTCTAGTTGCTGACAAACGTTCTCAGCAACTAGCTGAGCATCAAGCTCTGGCTGCCGGACTTCGGTGACGTTGACCTGGACGACCATCGTCTTGTCCTTGGCTCGAACCATTCGGTTCAATGTATCGGTAAGTTCGTCGATTCCCTTACCACCACGGCCGATGATGGCGCCTGGGCGAGCGGTGAAGATCGTAACCTTCACTCGGTTCGCAGCACGCTCAATCTCGACTCGGCTGACATTGCCCAGACCGGTTCGTCGCTTGATGAACTGTCGAATTTCGTGGTCCTGCAAAAGGGCATTGCCATATCCCTTCTTGCCGTAATACCACTGGCTGTCGAAGCCACGGATGACCCCGACGCGAAAGCCTACTGGATGAATCTTCTGACCCAAAGTTACTCCGCTCCTTTTTCGTCCGCGGCAGCTTCGGCGTCTGCGGACTCATTAGTTGGGGCCTCAACGGCCGTTTCAGTTGTCGAATTCTCGGTTTCTACCGGAGCAGTCTCTACTACGGTCTCAACCACTTCTGCTGTTGGTTCTTCAGCAACAGGAGTTGCGGCAGTGGCCTTCTTCTTACCTTTGACCGGAACAGCGAACGTAGGTCGCGCCTTGGCCTTGGTACCGTGTGGCTTAACTGCTACTGGCACATCGTAATCTTCAACAACCACCGTAATGTGGCTTGTCTTCTTGACGATTCGATTGCCCCGTCCCATTGCACGGGCCTGCATTCTCTTCAAACGAGGTCCTTCATCAACCGTGATTGCGGCGATCTTCAGCGACTCAGGGGAGAGGTTATGATTCTCCTGAGCGTTGGCCATTGCCGACACGAGGACTCGTCGAAGCTCCTGTGCACCCTTACTGGTGTGATATCGAAGCACACTTGCCGTGTGAAGCGCATTTTTACCACGGATTTCGTCCGCAATGATGCGCACCTTTCGCGGCTGCACTCTTACATATTTTGCGATTGCTCTTACTTCCATCGTCTTGTTTGCCTCAAGTGGCCGCAGCGTCAAATTTGCGCAAAGCCACTTATTTTACCCGTCAGGGACTTACCTAAGCTTGGTCCCCCTCTCGGCGAGGCCACCTGCGTGACCGCGGAATGTTCGAGTCGGCGCAAACTCTCCGAGTTTGTGTCCGATCATGTTCTCCGTGACAAATACGGGAACGTGCTTTCGTCCGTCATGGACGGCGAAAGTGTGTCCGACCATGTCGGGAGTGATCGTCGATCGGCGGCTCCATGTTTTAATGAGTCGCTTCTCGCCTCTGCTATTCATGTCGAGAACCTTCTTCATAAGGTGGTCATCGACAAAGAAACCTTTCTTTAAACTTCTTGCCATTTTTCTCCTGTGTTGCCCCTATACCCCTAGAGGTGGGCAGTGCACGAGAACAAAGGACCTTAGCTCACTCCATCGGCTGACCTTTTCAGCCAGCCGACAAAGTATCGCTTCAATCCTACTTGCTCTCTCTCCTGCGAACGATGTACTTCTCCGTTCGCTTATTGTGTCGAGTCTTCTGTCCGAGAGCCTTGTTGCCCCATCGGTCGACTGGACCTTTTTTACGTCCAATCGGGGACTTAGCTTCACCACCACCATGTGGGTGGTCTCGCGGGCTCATGACAACGCCACGGACGTGGGGCTTTCGGCCAAGGCCACGGTTCTTACCGGCCTTACCAATTGCCTCATTCTCGTGCTCAGCGTTTCCAACTTCGCCGACTGTTGCTCGGCAAGTGTTGTGAACCATTCGCATTTCGCCCGATGGCAATCGAAGAGTAACGTAGTTCCCTTCCTTCGCCATAACCTGAGCGGATGCGCCAGCGGATCGAACCATCTGACCACCCTTCTTCGGTTGAAGCTCGATATTGTGAACGAGCGTACCAAGTGGGATGTTCTTCAGCGGAAGGGCATTTCCTGGAAGGATGTCTGCACCTTCACCGCTTTCGATGTAAGTTCCAACTGAAAGATTCTTCGGAGCCAGGATATATCGCTTTTCACCATCGAGGTAGTGAAGAAGCGCGATTCGGCAAGTTCGGTTTGGATCGTATTCGATCGCAACGACCTTGGCCTTCACGGCATCCTTATCTCGACGAAAATCGACGATTCGGTAGCTGGTTTTGTTACCGCCGCCACGATTCCTCGAAGTGAGACGACCACCACTATTTCGGCCACCGCTCTTTGGCTTGGCTGCCGTCAGAGTCTTTTCTGGCTTACCCTTCGTAACTTCCGAATAGGTAGCGCCAATCATATGGCGTCGGCCTGGTGATGTCGGTTTATATTGTCTTGTTGGCATTTTAGACTCCGTAATCCTCGAGCATCTGGCCCTTACCGAGAGTGATCACGGCCTTCTTGCGAATCGGTTCGTAACCCACGCTTCGGCCTCGTCGTCGCTTCTTGCCCAGAACCTTGATGGTTCGGACCGACTCGACAGTAATCGCCTGATCCTTCTTCTTTCCATCGTTGTAGATGGCTTCAATCGCCTTCTTGATCTCAATCTTGTTGGCGTCTGTATCTACTTCGAATGTGTACTTGCGAACGAGGTCTTCCTCGTTCTTGATCCGAGGATCGCCATAGGAGAGAGCAACGGTCTTCTCCGTAATGCGAGGTCGGATGATGATATCGTATGGGTTCTTCACTTAGCCCAAACCTCCTCAATTTTCGCAAGTGCATCCTGAGCAACCACGATCTTGTGCGCTAGCAAAAGATCTCGGGTTGAAAAGACTGCCGTCTTGGCTGCCTCTGCACCGCCTGCAGATGATGACGGAGCGGTTCGAACCGTGACGTTTGGCAGATTTCGGAAGCACTTGAGGGTGACTGCATCGTACTGAGGCAAGATCACCAGAACACGTCGCTGGTTGGCATAACCGAGAGCAGTCAACATTGCAACCGCATCCTTGGTCTTTGGCTCAGCGAATACGATCGAATCAACAATGTTCACGTTGCCAGCTTCAATCTGAGCAGCAAAAGCGCCCAAGATCGCAGCTCGTCGCTCTTTCTTGTTAATCTTCTTATCGTACGATCGCGGCTTGACAGCAAGCGCCATTCCACCATGGGTGTAATGCGGTGCACTGATCGTTCCCTGTCGGGCATTACCAGTCTTCTTCTGCTTGTACGGTTTTCGACCGCCGCCTCGAACTTCCGATCGAGTCTTGGCCGACTGTGTACCCTGACGACTGTTTGCTTCCTCAGCTACGACTGCACGATGTGCGGTGACATGCGGAACCTTATACTCGGCAATGACTTTGCTCAGAGTGAGGGTGCCGACCTTTTTACCGTCTTTCCCTAGAACTTGAATTTCAGACATTGCTTACCTCGCCACCTTGGTGATTACCACCTGAGCACCGTTGGGTCCGGGAACGCTACCGTCAATGAGAATCAGATTTCGCTCTGCATCGACCTTTACGATCTTGAGCCCCTTCTGAGTGACAGTTGCGTCACCCATGTGGCCAGGACCTCGCTTGCCTTTGAAAACCCTCTGAGGACCAGTTGCACCGTTCGACAGTGGGCGTCGGTGAGTCATATAACCGTGGGTCATGTGCTGGCCTTTGAAGTGGTATCGCTTAACACCACCGGCAAATCCACGTCCCTTGCTCGTACCGGTTACCGTAACCTTCTCGCCTTCGGCGAAAATGTCGGCGGTAACTTCTTGGCCGAGGGCAAGACCGTCAGTTGTATCAACTCGAAACTCTTTCAGAGTCCGAAGATTCTTGCTTAGACCAGCCTTCTTCAAATGACCGAACTTGGGGAAGGTCAGTTTGCTTTCCTTCGCCTCGCCGTATCCAACTTGAACTGCGGTGTAACCGTCAATATCTTCCGACTTAAGTTGTGTAACGTAGACCGGTCCAGCCTGAACGACTGTTACCGGCACCATTTTCCCTTCGTCCGTGAAGACGTGGGTCATTCCAATTTTTGTGCCTAGAATTCCTGGCAACATTAATTTCACCTTCTTCGCTTCCACTGCACTTGGTCCGTTGATTGCGTTGCCCTCTTTGCCGTTGGGACGCCGGATCCTCGCCTTTGAAGCGCCAATTGTTTATTTGGTTGTGGTGCGCTTTTTACGCGCTCTTGATTTCGATATCAACACCGCTCGGAAGATCGAGTCGCATCAGCGCATCGATAGTCTTACTGGTTGGTTCGTGGATATCAATCAGACGATTATGAGTTCGGAGCTCAAAGTGCTCCATGGACTCCTTGTCGATGTGCGGACCGCGGATGACGCAGAAGCGACGAATGTTCGTCGGTAACGGCGTCGGGCCGGCAACTCGCGCACCGGTGCGCTTCGCCGTATCCGTAATCTTCTCGGCCGATTGGTCGATGATTCGGTGGTCGAATGCGCGGAGTCTGATTCTGACTTTTATTCCTGCCATAGTTTGCTTTTCATTAAGAAGCCCCCGACCCTTTCGAGCCGGGGGCTTCTACTCCAATTAGAGTTCGATCTCCGTGATGGTTCCAGCGCCGACTGTTCGGCCGCCTTCTCGGATAGCGAACTTCGAACCCTGCTCCATAGCGACGTTGGAGATGAGTTCGATGGTCATGGTGATGTTGTCACCAGGCATAACCATTTCAACGCCATCTGGCAGGAACAGTGTACCTGTCACGTCGGTGGTGCGGAAGAAGAACTGAGGTCGGTAGCCCGAAACGAATGGAGTGTGTCGACCACCCTCTTCTTTCGAAAGGACGTAAACCTCTGCCTTGAACTTGGTGTGAGGCTTGATTGATCCAACCTTACAGCAGACCATTCCGCGCTCGATCGATGTTCGATCCACGCCTCGAAGGAGAAGACCGACGTTGTCGCCAGCTTCACAGTAGTCGAGAGTTTTTCGGAACATTTCGATACCGGTACAGACTGTCTTTCGTGGAGCTTCGCTGAGACCAACGATCTCAACTTCTTCCATCGACTTCAGCTGACCGCGCTCAACACGACCCGTTGCAACCGTACCACGACCTGTGATCGTGAATACGTCTTCAACAGCCATGAGGAACGGCTTATCCTTGTCTCGAGTTGGAGTCGGAATGAAGCTATCGACAGCATCCATCAAGTCGAGAACCGACTTGTATGCAGGATCGTCAATTGCAACGCCCTTCTCAAGTGCGTCGAGAGTCTGAACAGCGGAACCCTTGATGATTGGTGTATCGTCGCCGGGGAATCCGTACTTGCTGAGAAGGTCGCGAACTTCCATCTCAACGAGCTCGATCAATTCAGGATCGTCAACGAGGTCAACCTTGTTGATGTAAACGACGATATAAGGAACACCGACCTGTCGAGCAAGAAGAATGTGCTCTCGAGTCTGAGGCATCGGACCGTCAGTAGCGGAAACGACGAGAATCGCTCCGTCCATCTGAGCAGCACCGGTGATCATGTTCTTGATAAAGTCAGCGTGACCTGGACAGTCGACGTGTGCATAGTGTCGCTCTGCGGTCTCGTACTCCTGGTGCGAAATGTTAATCGTGATACCACGGGCCTTTTCTTCGGGAGCCGAGTCGATTTCAGCGTATGAAACCTTCTTCGACAAACCTTTCAAAGCCAGGGTGCCTGTAATCGCAGCCGTAAGCGACGTCTTGCCGTGGTCAACGTGGCCGATGGTGCCGATGTTGACGTGGGGCTTTTTCCTTTCGAATTTAGCTCTTGCCATGTGTTGTGCTCCTATCTATTTTAAATCGGCCACGCCTTAGCGGCCGCCTTGCGCCTTAGCCGTGATCTCGGCTGCGATGCTGCCTGGAACCTCCTCGTAGTGAGAAGGAGTGACGTTCGGTTGTGCTCGTCCCTGAGTAAGCGAGCGCAGTGTCGTAACGTATCCAAACATTTCGGAGAGTGGGACGTGAGCGTTGACAATAGTCACACCGCCCATCGCGTTCTCCATTCCTTCGATCCGGCCGCGTCGACCGTTGATGTCTCCGATAACGTCGCCAACATTCTGTTCTGGCGTCGTAACTTCAACATGCATAATCGGCTCTTTGAGAACCGGATTAGCCTTTCTCATCGCTTCCTTGAAAGCGAGGATTCCAGCCTGTTTGAAAGCATTTTCGTTAGAGTCGACTTCGTGATACGAACCTTCCAGAAGTTTAATCTTCACGTCGACAACAGGATAGCCAGCAAGGACGCCTGCAAGCAGACCCTCACGAACACCCTTTTCGATCGCGGGGATGTATTCCTTCGGAATCGAACCACCGACAACTCTATTCTCGAAAACGAAACCTGAACCAGCGGGTAGCGGCTCCATCTCAACCCAGCAGTGGCCATATTGACCTGAACCACCGGACTGTCGAATGAACCGACCTTCTCCCTTGGCATTGATGCGAACCGTCTCACGGTAGGCGACCTGAGGCTTACCTTGGTTTGCCTGGACGCCAAACTCTCGGTTCAGTCGGTCAACAATGATCTCAAGGTGAAGTTCACCCATTCCAGAGATAATCGTCTGACCAGACTCCTGATCCGTAAAGACTCTGAAAGTCGGATCTTCTTGTGCAAGTCGCTGGAGCGAAGCACCAAGCTTTTCTTGGTCCGCCTTCGACTTGGGCTCGATGGCAATCTGGATAACCGGCTCTGGGAATTTAATGCTTTCCAGAGCGATGTGGTGATCATCACTGCAGATCGTGTGCCCTGTGTTGACATCGTTCAAACCGATAACACCCACGATTTCGCCAGCGTACACCTCATCGATGTCGTTTCGGCTGTTCGCGTGCATTTCCAGAATTCGTCCAATTCTTTCAGTTCGAGTTCGGAATTCGTTGGTCTGAGGATCACGATAGGTAACCGCGATCGTCGTTCCCTTCTTCAAAACGCCTGAATAGACGCGAAGGAAGGTCAAACGACCAACATACTTGTCCGACATGATCTTGAACGCAAGAGCAGAAAACGGCTCTTTATCATCAGCCTTTCGCTCAAGCGGAACCTCGGTTCGAGGGTCAACACCCTTAACGACTCCGACATCAAGAGGTGAAGGAAGGAATTCAACGACCGCATCGATCATCGCCTGAACACCCTTATTCTTAAAGGATGATCCAGAAATCATCGGAACAACCTTGTTTGCCAAGGTGCCTTGTCGAAGTGCAGCACGAATTTCGCCTTCTCCGATCTCTTCGCCTTCCAAGAAGCGCTCCATGATCGAATCATCGAAATCAGCGATCGCCTCGATCATCTTCTCACGGTATTCAGCTGCCTTGGCAGCCATATCCGCAGGAATCTCGGTCTCTTCGCTCGTCTTTCCATCATCGGACTTATAGATCGTAGCCTTCATCGTAATGAGGTCTACATAGCCGATATAGTCAGACTCCGCTCCAATTGGAAGCTGGATTGGGGCAGCATTTGCACCCAATCGATCCTTGACGCGAGCCAAAACCGTGTAGAAGTCGGCACCGAGTCGATCCATCTTGTTGACATAGATGATTCGCGGGACGACGTACTTGTTCATCTGCCGCCAAACGGTTTCCGTCTGGGGCTGAACTCCGCCGACTGCACAGAGTACGCAAACAGCGCCATCTAGGACGCGAAGAGAGCGCTCAACCTCAACAGTGAAGTCTACGTGACCCGGCGTATCGATAATATTGATCTTATGCTCGGGCTTATCTTTCTTGCTTCCCTTCCAGAAGCAGCTGGTAGCAGCCGAGGTAATCGTAATTCCTCGCTCCTGCTCCTGCTCCATCCAGTCCATGGTTGCTGCGCCGTCATGTACCTCACCGATCTTGTGAGACTTCCCTGTGTAATACAGAATGCGCTCAGTTGTGGTGGTCTTACCCGCGTCAATGTGAGCGGCAATACCAATATTTCTGACCAGATCTAAGGGGTGACTACGGGGCATGTTATGTCCTTAATTAAAAACGATAGTGGGCGAAGGCTTTATTTGCCTCCGCCATACGGTGCGTGTCCTCACGCTTCTTAATCGTGCTTCCTGTACCGTTATAGGCGTCGAGGATCTCAGACGAAAGGCGATCAATCATGGTCTTGCCAGATCGCTTGCGTGCAGCGCCAATCATCCATCGCAAAGCGAGGGTTCGGCGACGATCCGGTCGAACATCCATGGGCACCTGGTAGGTTTGACCACCAACACGTCGAGGTCGAACTTCGACGGCTGGCATTACGTTGGCCAAAGCCTTTTCGAAGACTTCTACGGCTGGTACACCGGCTTTCTGCTCACAGATGGCCATGGCACCGTAAAAAATCTTCTCGGCGGTAACTTTCTTACCATCAACCATCATGCGGTTGATGAATCGGGTCACCATCTCCGATCCGTAAATCGGATCGGGAATGGTAATTCTCTTTACTGCGGGTCCTTTTCTTGGCATTAGTTTCTTCCCAAAAATCCTTTAGCTCGTCTTATCTCTTCTTGCCTGCGGCCGCTTGAACCTGGCCCGGCTTTGGTCGCTTGGTCCCGTACTTGGAACGGCCCTGCATACGCTTTGCCGTGCCAGCGGTCTGCTGGGTGCCACGGACGATGTGATAGCGCACACCGGGAAGGTCCTTTACACGACCACCGCGAACGAGCACGACTGAGTGCTCCTGGAGGTTGTGACCTTCACCAGGAATGTATGCCGTAACCTCAATACCGTTGGTCAAACGCACACGTGCAGTCTTTCGAAGAGCTGAGTTCGGCTTCTTCGGAGTCATGGTTCGTACGACCGTACAAACGCCTCTTCGGAACGGATTGCTCTTCAAAGCAGGCGACTTAGACTTCACTTTAGGGACACTGCGGCCCTTGCGCACCAATTGGTTAACTGTCGGCATTCACACCTCTGTTCATTTCACTCTTTCTTTTCAATTCTTCTTGGGGATTGCCTTTGGCAACAAAAAACCCCATTGCCTATCACGCGGCAAGGGGCAACTCAGTCCGATAGCTTTCGCTACTTGCGTTGTATCGTTGTTCTTAACGAACCCGGCCTGCGCCTCCTGACGTGATAGTAGTCTGTTGACACAAGTTCCCCAGACAATCGAGGATTATGACCTTCAATTCAGGTCAATGTCAAGGGCTGGAAGACACAGCCGTTCGTGCCGAACAGGGTTCGGCCACATCCCGATCCATTTTCTTATGGACGCAGTGCATCGCCACAAAGTCGCGCGCAATAGATTGACCATAAAACCTTAACGATTCCCAGCTTGAGCCAAATACTCTGAAGTGATCAAATAAGCACGGGCAACGGACGCTTGATCAATCATTGCCACCTTCGAATATCCACCTGAAGGGGCTATTCGATCCCAATGGTTGCCGTAATGCCCGTAAGAATCTTTAGCATAGTCATGGAGCCATACAAGCCCTGACTTGATGGCCGGCACCGGATTCTGCACTTTTGGCACAAGCTGAAAAGCAGTCAACCAATTTTCCAAAAGAAGATGAATAAATTTCCCGTCATCTTTGAGAGTTCCGTTCTTCCCCACCCAATTCCGGAGCGAATTCGCTTGAAGCTCTCTTGCGTCCCGTGCATAACAGGCATCCCCTGTAAACTTGAAGAGATACGCTGCACTTCGAAGCATCAGGCCAGAGTTGTACGACCATTTTGTCTTCTCGATCTTGCCGTTTAGTTGAATATTGTCCCAGTAGAGTCCATCTGATGGATCTCGGAGATACTTGTAAGTCCAGTCATAAATAGTCTTGGCATCATAAAGGTACTGGCGATCGCCTGTTCGCTCGAAGAGTGCCAAGGCAACTGCGGCGGCAGGACCATTAGAGCAAGCATTCTTTGAGGTTTTCTCTGTCTCGCGCCAGTACACTCCCCCGCCCAACTTTCCATCCAAACCACTTCGTACAAATCGGTACGTATCCTGAGCCAGTCCGAAAACTCCCGGAGATTTTAGGACCTGACTTCCCTCTACCAACCCTAGTGCCATCCATTCGTTATCGTCATAGTAACGATCGATCGGTTTGGGCATCGGCTGAACGTCATATCCGGGCACAGGCCCCATACGGTTCCAATAAACCATCGTTCGATCGATGTACTCATGAAGCGCAGGCATGTTTTGCGAGTCAGATCTTGCTGCAGCATTGAATGCCTGCAATAGGACACCAACTCCCCAATTGAACGAAGGAAGCGTGGACTTCCTGTCGAGTGTTCTTTCTTCTCCATACAAGCCTGTTTGAACATCGTAAAAATCGGCTTGGATTTGACGCACTGTCTCTAACCCCCAAGTGCGGAATGGATTGCCGGAACGCATGATGTGAACAGCTAGAAGTGGGATGACCATGAGGATTTTCTCGCCGGAGGGAGCTACGAACTTCCAACCTACCCGGAAACTGGATGAGTTGAAACTGCTCATCCACTCAGAGAGTTGCCTTCGCCAAGTACAATCTCCTTTCGCATGAACGAAGACTTATCCATCCGAGACGTTAGGCTTCAGAAGCTCGCACGAATGCGAGAGCTGGGCCACGACCCGTATCAGGTCGAGCGGTTTGACCGATCCCATTCGGCCAAACAGATGCTCGACGGATTTGAGGATGGTAAACAAGTGACCTTTGCTGGCCGAGTCGTCTCGTATCGACTGATGGGTAAGGCCGGATTCGCCCACATCAGCGATGGCGAAGAGCGGATCCAAGGGTATTTCAAGAAGGACGAACTCGGCGAGTTGGGCTGGGAACTCTACAATTTATTAGATGTAGGGGACCACGTTGGCGTTGAGGGTTACCTCTTTGTGACCAAAACCGGCGAAAAATCGATCCATATCCAAAAGCTGGTTCCTCTGAGCAAGTCGTTGCAGAATCTCCCCTTGGGTAAGGAGAAGGACGGTCAGGTCTTTTCTGGTCTTGCCGATATCGACCTACGCTACCGCCATCGTCATTTGGATCTCGTGTGCAATCGTGAGGCCCGGAAGGCGCTTATCGGCCGTATGAAGATCACCTCTGCAGTGCGTCGGTTCTTGGATAGTCGTGGCTATCTGGAAGTCGAAACCCCGATCCTTCAACTGGAAGCGGGCGGTGCAGCAGCCACTCCGTTTTTGACCCACTACAACGCTTACGATCTGGACGTCAAACTCCGAATTTCGCTGGAGCTCTATCTCAAGCGAATTATCTGCGGCGACATCCCAAAGGTATACGAGATCGGACGGGTCTTCCGAAACGAGGGCGTAAGCAACCGACACAACCCTGAATTCACCCTCTTAGAATTCTATGAGGCGTACATCAACCTGGAAGAGGTAATGGTTATCGTCGAAGAGATGTTCAAGTATGTTGCGCTGGAAGTGTTCGGCGACACGACCGTCCGCGTTTCAACTGACCCGAATAAGGAAGTTGAAGAGGGTGAGGCATCTGAGTCTGGTTTGGTATTGGACTTTGGAAAGCCTTGGCGTAGGTTGGACCTACTGACTGCTATCGAGGAACTGGCTGGGATCAATCGCACTGAGTTGCAAGATCTGGAATCGGCTAAGAAGGCGATGGAACGAGTTGGTCTGCCTAGTGGAAAGGAGAACAACCTCGGCGGCATTATCGAAAAGCTGCTGGAGCGTTTCGTCGAGCCAACTTTGATCGAGCCGACGTTCTTGATCGGTTATCCAATCGAAACTTCCCCGCTCGCCAAGAAAGATCCAACCAATCCACGCATGACGCGACGGTTCGAAGGCTACGTTCGTGGCCGAGAGGTCTGTAACGCTTTCTCCGAAATTAACGATCCGATTGATCAGAGAGAACGATTTGTCCAACAGGTTGAGGAACGTGCGAAGGGGGATGACGAAGCTCATCCGCTGGACGAAGAATTCCTCTTTGCCTTGGAAGGGGGTATGCCTCCGACGGGTGGATGTGGAATCGGGATTGATCGTATGGCGATGCTTCTTACCGGTGCAGACCAACTTCGCGAAGTCCTACTCTTCCCCACCATGAAACCGACCAAGGCTCAAGAAGCCTCTGTAACCCGCGAAGAAGACTAACGCCAGCCATACCATTGGCAACCAAAGGGATTTCCATCCCAGTCGTTGATTGCTCCGAGGAAGCCTAGCCCGTTTTCTCGGAACAGTCGAATTTCAGATAGGCTCCCACCATTCGGTAAAGCAAGCTGGCCGGCAAACTGGCCATTGAGGTCCACTGACGTGTCCGGATGATGGAACCCATCTGGCCAAGCTAAAGCGAACGAGCCCGAACTACTCGTCGAGTAAGAACCTCCAATCGAGCCTGTTTTGCTCATACAGGTAGCTGTGCCTGCGATAGCAAGAGCAGGCATTGAGAGAATCGAATACATAGTGGAACCAGACTTCCAAACGACCGGTCGAGCACGACCATTAAAGTTTGCAGATCCCAACAGAATTCCCCCAGGGTAAGCCGTTCGAACAGTTCCGGATGCAATCGAGTTAACATCCACCACACCATTTGGAAGAAATCGATTTAGGCTCCTGGAAATGTTAAACACCGTTGCCGCTCCAGAACCGTCATCGGCCACCGCGAGTGGCCATACGGGCTGGTCTAGGGTAACAGTCTTGCCTGTCACAGTATCAAGAATCTGGGCAGGCTGGGTCACCAGATTAGAACCAGGCGCGAATCCAACATATCGTCCGTTGGGGCTTACAGCTACGGGTTGGTCGGTCAAATATTCAACCGTGTTACCCTTCAGGTTCCAGCGAAAGTATTTGACATCGTTCACTCCCAATATCGCTGTCCCGTAGGCTTTGCCACCAGCGATAAACAGAAGTGACGGTGTGCCACCGCTAGGAAGTGATGGTAGATGAAGCTCGACTCCATTCACAAAGACAGAACAACCACTCACGCCACTCGTGGTAGCGTAAAGATTGTCGTCGATCAGTTGAAGGTTGTTTAGCCTGCCCGAAGTTGATTCTGGGGTAATCACTCCCAACGGAGTTACAGATTCAATGTCCACCGGCGGCCCCGGAAAGATAGGGAGTTGCTTTGTCCCACCACATCCAGTGGCCAACCAGGTCAAACCGAGAACCAAGACGACGTTGTTTGGTTTGGACACGATTTTCATCAGCGTGCATATCATAGTCCAATCGCAAATCAATTGAGAACACGGCACCAATAGGAGCCAACCAATTATTGCAAGATCTGAATAACGTCGCCTAACAAATCGAAATGGGCTGCCTCAAAAGTGGCGGCCCATTTAGCTCATTCAACCAAACAACAGGGTTCATTGCATGCCCAAATGACCGACTCAGGCTTTGCTAAAACCAGCCGCTGTTTGGCACCTTAAACTGGAATCCATCAAATCAGCACCACCTCCGGCAAGTAGGATATTTATTAGTACGCCCAAGGCGTACCAATCGGTTCACCCCTTCGTTATTGCAGGTGGCTTGATCGAAATCGGAGTCTTCAGCAGAGAACTGTCAACTTTGATCTGGTCTTTGGCCGCTTGATCGGGGGACATTCCCATCGCGTCCATCACCACGTCATCACCGATGGCTACTGTGACCTTGATGACATTTGGCCCGGTGGCAAAGGCACAGATCATCAGTCTCTGATCATCCTTGTCCCAAAACCAATAGCTAACCTTCTTGCCCTGCAGAGTAGTCGGTACAAGCCGTCCAACCAGATCTTGATGGTCGCGAACAAGTTCATCCAGCCGATCTTGATTGGCACGATCTTCTTGATAGACCGCAGCCGCAAGTCCACCGTCGTACAAAATCTCTCCGAATCCAATATGGGCATGGTCCTCTTCCCATGTCCGAGCCGAATAGGGTGGCTCAAACTTAGGCGGCAAGATGTTGTACTCAAACCCTACTTGCTTTGGGTCTTGGAACTTCCGGAAAGCTGAATCAGGCGATGACCAAACCGTAATTGGCGTTCCCCGCCGGACCGACATCGCAATATCAGTTGGCTCTTTGGTCCTGGGAGAAGGAACGGATGCCGCCTTAATCGGGGCAACAGATGTGGGCTGCGTATTCGCAGTTTCGGTGCCTTGGCATCCGACCACAATCAATCCCAACAATACTAAGCCGACACCCCTCTTGATCACGTCACTCCACGCCTATGATACGGTACCGACTGCTACCGCGTGGCGCTTCGACCTCGAATTCGTCACCTACTGCCTTTCCCAGCATGCCTTCACCCAGCGGCGAGCCGATTGAGATCAGATCCTTCGATGGATCAGCTTCAAACGAGCCAACAAGCGTGACAGTAAAGTCATCATCGAACTCTAGATCTAACAGCCTTACTTTTGAGCCCAAATGAGCCGTTGCGCCCGAAGCGTCCGGTCGCTCTACGATCTTTGCAAGTTGAAGTGCCTTCTCAAGGTCGGCGATTCTGCTCTCCAATCGAGTCTGATTGAGCTTCGCCTCATGATATGCCGCATTCTCACGCAAGTCGCCATGTGACTTGGCTTCACGAATCGCTTCTGCGATCCTCATGCGGGTCGGGCCCTTCAGGTCTTCCAGTTCTTTCTTTAATTTTTCGAAACCTTCACGCGTGAAGTGGATTTCCTTACCCATGGGACGGATATTGTAGCATTTTAGGGAAATTTTGAAGTCATCTGTCTCAGTCATCATTGTCAGCTACAACACCAAGGACAAATTACGCCAATGTCTTTCTTGTATCGAACCCGAGTTTGAGGTCATTGTCGTTGACAACGATTCAAAGGATGGATCGCCAGAAATGGTTCGAAATGAGTTCCCTGGCGTTAACCTCATTGAAAATCCAGCGAATCTTGGCTTTGGAGCAGCGAATAATATCGGATGCAAAGCTGCCCACTCTGACTTGGTGTTGTTCCTCAACAGCGATGCTTATGCTGCCGCTGGCGCCATCTCAACATTGGCAAGAGTGTTCAATGATTCGACCGTCGTTGCCGCGGGCGGCAAACTGCTGAATCTGGACCGATCTCTTCAGCAAAGCACGGCGGAACAACTCACTCTTTGGCGAGTGTTTTGCGAGCAAACCTACCTGGAGAAGATTTTCCGAGGCTCCAACCTGTTCGACAGTTATTGGACAACTCTTAGACATTCCCTCATTGCATCTCCGTCCGAAACTCCGCAGATCATGGGAGCCTGCCTAATGGTCCGCGCCAAAGATGGGACCCCGGTCGAAACTTTTGATGTTCGATACTTTCTCTACTGCGAGGACACCGACCTATGCCGGAGATTGGAACAACATGGAAAGATTCTGTACGTGCCTGATGCTGAATTTGTCCATGAATTAGGCTCCAGTAGTGCCAAGGATCCTGCCTTGGGTGTCATCCGATACAACCGTGGCAAAGAGCTTTACTTCAGGATTCATCACGGTGCCTTCGCATCCGCCCTTTGCCTCTTGTTTGACCGGTTTGGTGCTTTGTTACGCTTTTTGGCTTGGAGTGCCAAGTACGCAATAACAGGATTTCGGACTCCGAACTCAAAGAAGCAAGCCGGAGCGTTTTGGAGAGTTCTAACGGCTAAGTATCGGTCCCCAAAGGAGTAGATTCATACAATGGAATCACTTCGTCAGGTGTACCGATCATCTTAATCTCCCCTTGATGAAGCCAAATACAGCGGTCGCAAACTCTCCGGATTGCTTGCATGTTATGAGATACGAAGAGAATCGTCCCACCCTTGGCTCGAAATTCATCGATCTTTGCGTAGCACTTGCGTTCGAACTCGTAATCGCCCACCGCCAACACTTCATCCACCAAGAGAACGTCGGCATCCATGTGAATGGCGATTGAGAATCCAAGACGGGCCAACATTCCACTACTAAATGTTCGGGTTGGAGCATTGATGTGATCAGCCAATTCAGAAAACTCGATGATCTTGTCGACCCTCTCCTTCACCTGCTTTCGAGTAAGGCCGAGGATGATCGAGTTGAAATAGATATTCTCCATGCCACTCAAATCGGGATGAAATCCGGCACCCAGCTCCAATAGCGGTGCAGTTCGTCCTTGAATCGTGGCGCTGCCCGAGGTTGGCTTATAGACCCTCGCCAGAAGTGAAAGGAGTGTGCTCTTGCCCGCTCCATTGCGGCCGACTACTGCAACGCATTCTCCCGGCTGGACCTCGAACGAAATCCCCTTAAGAACTTTGTAGCAAACCTTCTTTCTCGGCTTCCACCAGAGAAGCGCCGTCTTAATGGAATTCGCTCCAGAATTGTTGACGTGGAATTCTTTTACCAAGTCTTGTACGATGATAGGAGATTGAGCCATTAGGGACGCTCCACGAACTTCCACTTGAGTCGATTGAATGTGGAATAGCCCCCAATTAGGATGGCAATCGATACAAACGCGGCCCATCCAACATATCGCCAATCAAGTGGAAGGGGATTAACCAGATGGTGATCCACCTCAACTTTGGTTGGAGCCAAAAGGAGTTTCCGGTAAGCATTGGAAAGGGTGAACATTGGATTCATGTTCATCAACATGTAGAGCTTTCCACCCCAAGCTTGATTCAAGCCGTTATTGGCGACCCGTTCTTCGAAGTACAAGATTGGACATAAGAAGAACATCAGGTAGGTGATGACTCCCACGATGTACTTGACATCCTCGTAGAACGTATTGAAGGCGCTTATGAACAAACTAAGCCCGAGCGATAGGCAAAGATTGATCAACAGTAAGACAGGTAAGAACAGTGATGTCGCTTGAAATGGCCACTGACCTGGATGAATGATGTAAACCGCCAAGAGGTAGACGAAGAACATCACCATTGCCATTAACAAGTGGATGAAGTTGCTGATTACGGATGCAATCGGCAGAATTTCCCTTGGCAGGTAGATCTTCTTGATCAGGGGCATTGCCACTAAGATTGTCTGAGCAGAATCCATCAAGCAAAGCTGAAAGAAAGTAAACGGAAGATAAGCGGCAAGGAGATAGGCGGTCGCATTGTGAATGCCATCCGTTAGGAAGTTTTGGAAAACAAAACTCATCACGAGAACCGTGATCAGCGGATTAAGCATCGACCAAAAGAAGCCAAGAATGGAATTCTTATAGCGAATTCTGAGTTCGCGCTCCACCATGGTGAGCAGAAGTTCCCGGAACCGCCAAAGTTCCTTGAGTTCGCTCAACATGCGAGGATTCTACCTTCGCCAAGCTGTAAGCCTTGGCCGCAACAACATTTATCCATAACCGGAGATCCGTTTTCGGCGGCACGATGCTGCCGATTCCTTGCGGAACGGAGTTGGAAGGGATCAGCACAAGCCGTATCCCGCCGACTTTCATTCCGGTGAGTGCAACAGATAGAAGACGATCAGAGTTCCGTTCACCCACAACCAGCGTGTAGGTCATTCCCCGCTTGCAAGTGCTAGCCAATTCTCGGTTCAATCCATCCTTGACCTGATATTGGATGGTGATTTTGTCGCCAGATTCCACCAACCTTCCCTTCCCGGGTCGCTCTTCCAGAATCTTTGCTCCGTCGGGTAGGGCACCACTATCGGTACTTTGTTGAGCACCAATTTGAAAAGCGAACAGGAGAGCGATAGCAGTGATGTTCACGATAGGTATATGTAAGAGACGATGCATTCCACCGAAGTGATGTTGGTTGGTAGTGCGAATATCGACTTGGTCGTCCATTCGCCCCGATTCCCCAAGCCGGGAGAGACTCTCCAAGGTTCTGATTTCAGGACATTTCCTGGTGGCAAGGGAGCAAACCAAGCTACGGCTTCGGCCAAAGTTGGGGCAAAGACATCTTTCTTGGCTAAAGTAGGCACGGACCGTTTTGGAGACCAGCTATTTCAGTCGCTCAGTTCGAATGGGGTCGATACGGAACATATCCTTCGCGACCCCAGCCAGTCGACCGGCGTCGCCCTCATAACGGTGGATTCAAAAGGTCAGAACACTATTGTCGTGGCCCCTGGCACTAATGCAATGCTGACACCACTTGAAGTCCGGCAAGCTCTCCAACCGTCATCGTTCAAAGTGCTTTTGGTTCAACTCGAGATTCCTATGACGACAGTTGAAACAGTTGCGCTCAATGCTCGCAAGTCGATTTTCATCCTCAATCCAGCTCCCGCATTTGCCTTGTCGGATGCAGTTTTGTGTCGGGTCGATTACCTCACTCCAAACGAAACAGAGACCCATTTACTTACAGGCATACTCCCTCGAGATTCAAAGACCTGTCTAGAAGCGGCGAATGTGCTTTTGGACAAGGGTGTTAAGAATGTTCTGATCACGCTGGGAAAGCATGGGAGCTTTTTGGCAAACCATCAGGGTGGTCGCCATTTTCCACCCATCGAAGTCAAGCCAATTGACACTACAGCGGCAGGAGACGCGTTTAACGGCGCCCTGGCTGCCTTTCTAGCCACCGGTGAAGAGATTGATAGGGCAATTCACCTGGGCAATGTTGCTGGGGCTCTGTGTACCACCAAAGCTGGTGCTCAAGATGCTATGCCGACGCTGGATGAAATATTGGACGCCGCAAATTAGCTTGTCGGTGTTTCGGGGCGTGAAAGCTGCTTGAACTGCCCCGTCACCATAAAATTCACCCGCTCAGCGATGTTCACGGCATGATCGGCAATACGTTCGACATGGTGGATCGCCAAAATTAGCCAGCCGTCAGATACGACCAACTCGGGATTTGCTCGCATGTTGGCAAAGATTTGTGTCCTAAGCGATCGGTATAGTCCGTCGACAATTTCATCACGCTCGATCACCTGGTGGACCATATTTAAATCCCGATGAACGAATGCCTGAAGAGCTTGGTGGAACATACCCCGAGCTTCTTTGGTCATCTTCGGAATATCAATGAAAGTTGTTTCGCCGAATTCTCGTTCGACTTTCAGCGTGATTTTGGCAATATCAACCGCCAAGTCTCCGACACGCTCAATGTCAGTAATCATCTTCATGGCCGTCCCGACAACTCTCAGGTCTCCAGCCATAGGCTGCTGTAGCGCAAGCATTCGCAGGCAGTTGGTTTCGATCTGAAGATCACGCTCGTCGATCTCATCGTCTTTGTGAATGACCTGCATCGCAAGATCCACATTCAAAGAGCAAAGGGCATCCACAGCAAGAGTAATCATCTGCTCGGCGCGACTTCCCATATCCAGCAAGTCGTGTTCAAGGGCCCGGATGTCGTCATCGAAGGCTTGGCGTGCGTAACTCGTTCTTTCCAACAACACTTACGACGGAAATATTACTGGGGCAGATTCCCTTATCCGGTGGAATTGTTAAGAACTCTTGACAGGAAAGTGACAAAAATAGGTTCGATTGCCCTCTAGCGTGACAGATGGATCTTCTTGACGGCATTTGTCCGTTGCGTTGGGGCATCGGCCGGCAAACCGACAACCGACAAAGCGAGTCTTCGGATCGGGCACTTCACCAACTGGCGGTTCGGGAAGGTGCATCAACTTCTCCATACTGGGAGCCGATTCCAAGAGTGCAGCCGTATAAGGATGGCGAGGATCAGTAAAGATCTCTTCTGTCGGTCCAGTCTCCACAACGCGCCCCAAGTACATGACCGCAACCCGATCCGCCAAAAACCGAACGGTGGTTAAGTCGTGGGAGATGTACAGAAACGAGCAACCGTTCGCCTTTTGAATATCCTTCAACAGATTCAGAATTTGGGCTCGGATACTGAGATCAAGGGCCGCCGTTGGCTCGTCGCAAATGACCAGTGGTGGTTTCAGCGCCAAAGCTCGCCCAATTGCAACCCTTTGCCGCTGACCTCCACTTAACTGGTGTGGATATCGATCGACGAACCTTGGGTCTAAACCCACCTCTTCAAAGATCTTTTGAGGATCGCCGGATTTTCCGCAAAGTCGCAATGGCTCAAGGACGGACCGGCCAACTTTCCACTTTGGATTCAAACTAGCATAGGGATCTTGCCAAACCATGCCAACTCTTTCAGCCATGCGGCGCGGAGTACCTGTAATCTTTTCTCCCGTGACGACAACGGATCCCTGGGTCAGAGATTGAAGCCCAAGAACAGCCCTTGCGAGTGTAGTTTTGCCGCAGCCCGATTCACCGACTACCGCCAATGTTTCACCTGGTTCAACGTGAAGAGAAACGCCATCCAGCGCTCTAACTGACCCGCCGATGACGTTAAATTCAACTCTTGCGTCAGTTACCTCCAGAAGCTGATTGCTCAAAAAGACTCTCCCATCATTCCCTGACTCCAAAACAGACGCTGCCCCAACTTGATCAAGAAGTCGTCCTTGTTCACTGTGACAAGGTTCGTAACTCGGGGAGATTTTGTCACACAAACCTCATCTCCGCTCAAGATATGTAGCCGAGTTTGACCATCAGCCGATAGTACAGCATCACCGCGACTTCCCACCGTGAGTTGGATGACAGAATCCGTTCGAAGAATCATTGTCCTTGCTGAGAGTGTATGAGGGGCGACAGCAGTTAAGACCAATGCTTCAACGCGTGGATCCATGATGGGTCCACCGGCAGACAAATTGTAACCGGTCGATCCGGTAGGTGTCGAAACCAGGACCCCGTCCGCTGGATAGCTTGTGAGGTTGTGTCCGTCAACGGCTACCTGGAATGTCATCATACGAGCTGTGACGTCGCGCTGGAGAACCACTTCGTTTAGCGCATGAATCTCGGCGATGTCTTGACCGGAGCGGGTCAAAATAGCCTGGAGCATCACACGACTTTCTACGGTTCCTTCTCCATTTAGGCAAGCTTCAATGCAGGGCCTAACATTGTCTCCTGTGCATTGAGTCACAAAGCCGAATCTTCCAAAGTAGACCCCAAGAATTGGGGTTCCAGTTATTGCACAAAGGTGAGCAGCCCGGATGAGAGTTCCGTCTCCACCAAATGCTACAGCCAAATCAGCGTTGGCAAATTCATCGTTCGAGACGATAGGCAAATCGATACTGCGTCCAGTTTCACTATCAACGGAAACTTCAACCCCACGGGATCGAAGCCAAATCGCCGTTTCTAGCACAGCCGTCAGCGCATCTGGACGATATACGTTGCCAACGATATGAACGCGCAATTACTCTTCGCCTCGCATCCTCGCAAGGTTCCGTCTCAAATCTTCGTCATCGGGAGCGATTTTCACCGCTCGTTCCAGAACCTTGACCGCCTCATTGAGTTGGTTCATCCTTTGCAAGGTAACGGCTAAATTGTTGTAAGCAGGAATTAGCTTGGAATCCGATTCTATGGCCGAACGGAATGCTGCTTCTGCTTGAGCAAGTTTGCCCGTCTTCAGATGGCAAAGGCCGATTCCGTTAAGAGCTTCGGCATTGTTCTTGTCCGTATTCAGGATTTGCAGATAGTGATACCTGGCACCTTCAGCATCGCCCTCTGCATAGAGGGCATTGGCCAAATCCATGCGGACGTCTGACCGCTTCGGTTCCGCTCGAATAACGTCTTTCCACGCACCGATAGCTTTCTTGAGGTCACCACTTTTTGCCGCGCAAGAACCCAGGTTCAACTTAGCCGCTATAGATCCAGGATTGAGTCCTGACAATTTGTCAAACAGCGTTGTGGCGCCAGCAAAATCACCTTTCCGATACAGAATCAAACCCAGGTTATTCAGTGAATCCAAATCATTGGGCCGAATTTCCAAAGCGCGGCGATAGGCCTTTTCAGCTCCCTCTCCATCTCCGTTTTGGGCTCTTAAGACTCCCAAGTTAAACCAGAAAGTAGCATTGCCAGCCTCGGCTTCTCGCAGACCCTCGTAGTACTTCAGCGCGTCCCCTCGGCGTCCACTTCTGGCATACGCTTCTCCCAAAGCAAGCGCCACTGCTGGATCTTTCCCGTCACCCAAACATTTTTCCAAGTAGGGCAACGCATCTTGACTCCGGAGCTTGCTCAAAGCAAGGCCAGCATTGTGAGCAAAAGTTAAGTTCGTCGGACTCATATCAGCCGCTTTGCGGAACGCTTTAGCGGCATTGACTTCATCGTGCAAACCTTCATAGGCCACACCCAAGTTGTTTTGCACAAACGGGTCAGTTGGCTTGAGTCGACCCGCGACATTAAATTGCTGGATTGATTTGCTGAAGCTCTTCTGCCGCAGGTAGATTGTGCCGCTGTTGTAAAACGGCTCGAACATGGTTGGGCTCATCTTGGAGACTGACCGGTACTTATCAAGCGCTCGATCCAGTTCACCGGTAGCCATATAAGCATCCCCAAGATTGATCAATACTTCCAAATCTTTCGGACGCTGAGATTCTGCTTCTTCCAGCAACGGAACGGCTTCGGTTGCCTTCTTTGATCTTAGATAGAGGAAGCCCAGCCAGCCATCGACTTCAGAGCTACGCGGATTGATCTTGTGTAAAGCCTCAAATTGGGTGATCGCTTCATCTACTTTTCCCTTTCGGTAAAGCGAAGCGGCTTCAGAGACTTGCTTGGTGAAATCCTGTTCAGGATTCGATTGCGAGTACGCAAACGACTCCATGGCCACCAAACCAGCGAGCAGAGAAATCTTAACTACGGACATTGAAACTCTAAATCTTTACGACAATTTGAGCGATTATGCTCCCGACATGGCCCCTGGGATTGCACCTTCGAAAGCTTCTTTGAGCTCTTCAACTGTCCAGTGCAAGGTTTCGTCCCCAACATGAATCGTAAGGCCTTCACCGTGACCAATATGCCCAACAGGATATGCCTGCAATCCGTATTCCGATGCGAGTTCCTGCACTGCGGTAACTGAGTGCGCAGTAATAAGAACCCTTCCGGGGATTTCACCAAAAAGGTTAGCATCGTCTCGCATTGAATGATGAGGCACTGAAGCGATCTGCAGAGGCATTCCTGCCATGACTATTTCAGCCGCGGCAACTGCCAAGCCACCATCGCTTAGATCATGGGCAGACAAAATAGTTCCTTCTGAAATTCCCTTGTTGAGTGCAAAACAAAGCCACTTTTCAGACTCAACTTCAGGTTTTTCTGGGAAACCAGTCTCCATTCCATGAACAACGGCCAAGAAGGAGCTTGCCCCCAATCCCATAAATTCCGGATCTGCAGCTGGAATGGTTGATAGGATAATGAGCTGGCCAGGTTCCGAAGGAGCTACGCCCACACGCTTGTTGGCGTCTTCCAGCACTCCTAACATTCCAATAAGAGGAGTTGGAGGGACTTCACCCAGCTCACTTTCGTTATAGAAGCTGACGTTACCGCTGATGACGGGCGTATTCATGATTTCAGCCGCATCAGCAATACCCTTCACGGCTTCGCTGAACTGCCAGTAAACGTGAGGATAAGTTGGATTACCAAAATTCAGTCCGTCCGTGACCGCTTTAGGCTCCGCACCGGTACAGGCCACATTTCTTGCTGCTTCAACAACCGCCAACTGCCCCCCTCGGTATGGATGAAGGTAGCAATATCTGGAATTACCATCGATCTTAAGAGCAATGCCCTTCTTGGTACCTCTAGGAGCGATTACAGCGGCATCGCCTGCTCCAAAACCAAGGGCAGTCTGAGTTTGGACCTGCTGATCGTACTGCTCAAAGATCCATCGCTTGCTGGCGATTTCAGGTGAAGCCAACAAAGTCAGCAATGCTTGTCGCTTATCAACCTGCGGCAAATGACTCGGATCAAACTTAAACGCCTTTTGGAAATAATCCGGCACGGCTGTTGAGCTCTTATAAACAGGACACTCGTCCGTGAGCAACTTGGGATCTACTGATGCTTCAACCACTCCGTGGCGAGTAATGGTGACCAATCCGTTATCGGTGACATGTCCAATAACAACGGCTTTCAAGCCCCACTTATTGAATACATCGAGCACTTCTTGTTCACGTCCCAGCTCTGCAACCGCCAACATGCGCTCTTGGCTCTCGCTCAGCATCAGCTCGTAGCCCGTCATATCATCTTCGCGCATTGGCACAAGGTCCAAGTTGACATCCATTCCAACACTGCCTTTGCTGGCCATTTCAACAGTGGAACACGTCAACCCAGCGGCACCCATATCTTGAATTGCAACGATGGCTCCTGTTTGCAGAG